>Ga0129342_1000765_pt1 | contig 14251 bp, 15 predicted proteins | sample CPBDNA_5_FD_94426 | JGI IMG/M metagenome (GOLD analysis project Ga0129342, IMG submission 94426) | Freshwater to marine salinity gradient microbial communities from Chesapeake Bay, USA - CPBay_Sum_15_0.2_DNA | ecosystem: Environmental > Aquatic > Marine > Coastal | place: USA: Chesapeake Bay...
CCTTGCGAGAGAACGCCATGTACTGCCTTTCAGGCATCCCAATGTTACTCTTCGCATCCATGCCCCTCTCTTTGTGCTTCGCCAGTTGGGCAAGCACCAAGTTGGATTCAGTTGGTCCGAAGTATCTAGAAGGTACATTGATTCCGAGCCAGAGTTCTACAGTCCAGTTACATTTCGAGCCCGACCCGATAAGGGCATCAAACAAGGCTCGAAGCATACTGAGCCGTTCGGCAAAAACGATTTCTGTAGAGAGCGATATGATAACGCTGAACAAGTTGCCTATAATGAATATAAGCGACTTCTAACGGCAGGGGTTGCTCCTGAAATGGCTAGGGCAGTTCTACCTCAATCAATGTATACCACCACGGTTACTACTGGTACGCTTCTAGGCTGGCACCACATGTACCAGCTTCGCACAGAGGAGCATACACAATACGAGACGCAGCGGTATGCAAAAGCGGTAGACCTAATCCTAAAAGAGCTATACCCTATAAGCTGGACTGCACTAAAGCATAATGTCTAAAGTTTTTAGATTCCTGAAAGCCTTTGTTCGCTGGGCTATGTCAGGGTTCAGAAGATCAAAGTTTTCCAAACAACGCCTTGCAATTTGCGAGGCTTGTCCTATGATGTTAGAGGATCGCACCTGTGGAGTCTGTGGGTGTTATCTTGATGTTAAAACTAAATGGCTCACTGAATCTTGTCCAGAGGATAAATGGTGATGCGAACACTTGTAATTGGAGACACACACTTTCACAATACGAACAGGGCACTAAGACATGAACAAATCAAATGTATTCGAGATCTCATTATGGGAATGGTGTCTGATAATGTCGTACTTCTTGGTGATGTGTTTGACAAGCGGAGCCCTTCGCCTGAATGTATCCTTGATGTAATCGAACTATTTAAAGGAGTAAAGAAAAATGTGTTCATCCTGCGAGGTAATCATGACAGCGCCACAAAAGCTGATGATGGTATCACCATTCTTTCTGTATTGCAGCGTAACGCTGTCTTCTCGTCTGCGGGCAGTGTTCGCGTCATTGAGAAACCTACTGTCGTAAACTTTACTGACTGTACTTATCACTTCATCCCACACTACGAGGATCAAAAGGTAATAGAAAATGAATTGGCAAACTCTCCAGAAGGCGCTATCGTATTTGGGCACTTTGGTTTTGATGGTGCCCTTAACAATTCTGGTGATGCCGATTGCGATATTGGTAGCGACCAGTTTAATAATCTCACTATACTGGGTCATATTCACCACGCTTCTGAGAGGGGAAACATTAGAGTCCTTGGCACTCCATACTCCACCTGCTTCCAAGACATCGGACAGAAGTTCTACGGAATCCTAAAGGATGGTGAGTTCTTCATGGAGGAGATGGACACAGGGCCTAAGCACCTGCTCCTAGAGCCCTCCGACCTCGATGTGCTTGATCTGTATAAGGACCGCAAGCAAGTCCTTGTGCGCCTCATGGTAACATCCAACGATGTAACCGACAACCTCCTCTGGGATCTCAAGGAGCGTTATCCTTATGTAACTCATTGGGACATTAAGTATCGTCCAGCATACGATGAAGAAGAGATGAGCCACTATGAAAGTGATTCTCTTTTCAGTGTCGATGATGATATAATAAGACAGTATGTTCAGGGAGCCAAGACTGAGTGGACTGAGGAACAACTGCTGGACGCGCTTTCGGAGTTGAGAAATGAAGATTAAATCCGTAACTTTTGAGAATTTTTATTCGTATAAATTTGGCGAAGTTAATTTCGACAAATACAATGGGATAGTAACTATAGAAGGAACGAATAAAGATTCAGGAGGAAGTAATGGGTCAGGCAAATCAGTTATTCTGGAGGCTATTGTATACGGACTGTTTGGTAAAAGCATTCGGAAGAGTACGGAAGACGCTATGGTTAATGGCGAGGCAGGCAGAGGATGCGTTGTGGAACTGGAAGTTGATGAGATTGTAGTCCGCCGCTCCAGAAAGCCTTCGTCACTTAAAGTTTTTATTAAAGGTGAGGAGCATACTCAAGACCACGCTAGTAAGACGCAAGAGCTTATTGAGCAGAAGCTAGGAGTAGACTACAAGACCTTCATGGCTGCCGTTGTATTCGGACAGCATTCAAGTGTAGACTTCCTTAACGCTACACCTGACGATAAGCGTAGGATTATCAACAGGTTCCTCAATCTCGACTACATCTTTGACATGCGAGCAAAGATCAAGAACAAGCGTAGCGATCTTCGAGGTGAAATAAAAGAGTGTGAAATTCTTATTAATAAACTAGACCGTGACATTGAAAAATACAAAGAAAATATCACTGGTGAAACTCTCACCAAAAGGCAGCAAGAGATCCTTGAGAAGTATACGCTCGATGATCTCATTGAGTGGGAGAAGAGGAATACGAAGTATTCTATCAAGATGGACTCCATCAAGCGGGAGATCAAAAATCTAAATGTGCCACACCTTAGTAAGGCACGAAAGGTAGTAGCTCAGGGTGTAGGTTCCAAGAGTTCGTGGAAGTGTTCCGAGTGTGGTACAGAAAAGAATGATGAGGTGACACAAGAGTTCTATGATTTCTGTCAAGCGAAGATAGACAAGTACGAGAGAGATGTCGTAGACTTGCAGACAGAGATGGCAGACTACAAAGGTATGATTGAGCGCCTACCCTGTACGCCCAGAGAGTACGCTAGGTGGGAGAAGCTGCTTAACCAGAGCGCCATGCAGGCCATGCTAGATGATGCGAAGGCAGAAAGAGTAGCTTACGCCAACACTAAAGCACAATATGAACTTAAGAACGAGATCTACGGATTTTGGGACAGAGCTTTTTCGGAGAAAGGCTTAGTAAGGTTTGTGGTTAGAACCGTTAGGGAATACCTTAACACTAAATGTAATTATTACCTGAGTTATTTAACAAACGGTCGTATCACTGTAGAATTTAATGATGAATTGAATGAAAAAATTGAAGTCCTTGGTCAGGATCGCCACTATATATCTCTATCCGGTGGAGAAAGGCGCAAGGTAAACTTGGCAGTCATGCTTGGTCTGCAAAGTCTTCTTGCAAAGTCTAACTCCTCCAAAGCTAACTTACTGTTCTTTGATGAGGTTGCTGAAAATCTGGATGAGGATGGAATAATGGGGCTCCACGCTCTATTATCAGATCTAAAGAAGGATAAGACCATCTTCGTTATTACGCACAACCCAATACTCAAGGGTCTACTAGACTCTAACAAACTAATTAATGTAGTAAAATATAAAGGAGAATCCAAAATCCAATGACTATCGCCAAGCTAAATGATCTAGGTCAAGAAATCTTCATGTCCCGTTACGCCTACCCCGGCGAAACCAAGTGGTCCGAGAGGGCTAAAGCAGTTGCTCGCACTGTCGCCGCAGCCGAAAAGGATGATGATAAGGTAAATGTAGAGCGTGCTTTCTATGAAGCTATTTCTTCTGGTGATTTTGTTCCCGGTGGTAGAATCATTTATGGATCTGGTCGTAGTGGAGGCAAGCACAACCTCCTGAACTGCTATGTTATCATCCCAGAGGATAGCGTAGATAGTATCGGTAAGACTATTCAGGATATGTATAAGATCTCCTGCGCTGGTGGTGGTATCGGATTCAATGTGTCTAAGATTCGCCCAAAGGGAGACAACATTGGTAATGTTGCCAACTCTGCTCCCGGTAGCGTGTCTGTGCTTAAGATGATCAACGAGGTAGGTGAGCATGTTAAGTCTGGCAAGAACCGTAGAACTGCTCTCATGGGTATCCTCAATGTTACTCACCCTGATCTTCTTGAGTTCCTTACTGTAAAGCTAGACCAAGGCCAACTTAATAACTTCAATATCTCTGTTGCTATTACTAACAGATTCATTGAAGCTGTCCAGCTTGACGAACCTTGGTACTTCTCTTACAACAACAAGCAGTATCATAACTACCACCTTATTGCTACTAACAGCAAAGGCGAGAAGCGTGATCTAGAAGTTATCGCTCTTGATGGTGAGGATGCTATCGGTCGTGCCGAGAACTTCCATCGTGCTGACTGGACTGAAACCTTTGAAATGGTTGGGCAGGCAGACATTTCTGCTCGCAAACTCTGGGAAAGAATCTGGACCAACGCTGTAGAGTCTGGCGATCCCGGTATATATAATATTGATCTAGCAAACTCTTTCACCAATGTATCATACTTCGAGGAACTCCCATCCACTAATCCCTGTGGTGAGATTAGTCTCCCTTCTTATGGCAACTGTTGCCTTGGCAATATTAATCTTGCTAACATGTGCTTGGACGATGGGTCCGATGTAGATTGGAAGCGTCTAGCCAAAACTGTTCGCACAGGGATTAGGTTCCTAGATAATGTGCTAACAGTAAACCACTTCCCCACTCCTGAGTGTAAGGAGGTAGGCCAACGCTCTCGTCGTATCGGTCTGGGCGTGATGGGTCTTCACCATATGCTCATCCAGCTAAACATTAGGTACGGTAGTGAGAAGTGCCTAGAGTTCCTAGAGAGACTGTTCACAACTATTAGAGATGAATCTTACAAGGCAAGCATTTACCTCGCACGCGATAAAGCTCCTTTCCCAGCTTTTGATCGTGACAAGTACCTCTCTGAGGATTTTGCTAAAACACTTCCTATTCGGATTCGTCATTACATTAGAAAGTATGGTATTAGGAATGCTGTTATGCTTACTATTCCCCCAACTGGGACCATCTCTATGCTTATGGGTGTTAGTTCCGGTATCGAGCCTATCTTTTCTGCTATGTATAATCGCCGCTGGCGTCAGGGGAATGTCTGGAAACAACAATTCGTAGCTGACCCCCTGTTCCAGAAGTATTTCGACGAGGGCAAGCCTCTAGGAGCTTTCGTAGGTGCCTACGACATCACCCCAGAGGAGCATATGGCTGTACAGGCTACGATCCAACGCTTCATCGACTCCTGTATCAGCAAGACTATTAACCTTCCTGAATCCTTCGATCCGACGACTATGATAGATCAGGCATTAGATTTTGCCCCCTACATGAAAGGGCTAACTATCTATAGAGCAGGGTCTAAAGGTAACGAGCCCCTACAAGCTATACCACTAACAGAAGAAAATGTCAGACAATACATGGGACAACAAGAAGTGGCCGTTGGAGTCGCAGACGGAGCCGCCTGCACCCTCGGAGGAGATGGAGAGTGCGGCTGAGTTTGAGCAGCTACCAGATATAGACGATCCATACTGGGAGGATTGATGAAGATACTTTTTATTTCTAATTTTTTGGCACCTGATTATTTGAACGATTGCTTCTACAATGGATTAGCAACTCTTCAAAAGAAGTTCCCATCAGAATACGAAGTAACCCTAACAAACCTCCCAGAATACATGCTGGACTCTTACTCTAAGACAGAAAGCTTGTACGGAAGAGGTTTCTCTCTTTACGGTTATATGGATCATCATCCAAAAGTATCTTTTAATTGTTTTGAAGAGATAATTAATAAGCAGTTTGATATCGTAGTTTATGGATCTATTAGGCGAGATCAACGCTGGTTAGAACAGATATTAAGTATTTATGATAAAGATTCTATAATTTGTCTTGATGGAGAAGACCACGCATATGTTGATGATTTTCTAGCTGAAAAAACTCGCTACTATAAGAGAGAGATCCTTGATGATAGAACCGATGTGCTTCCTATAAGTTTTGCCATACCGAAAGAGAAAGTTTTTACATCAAGAATAGATAAGAGTGAATTGTTTGCTCACACTACTCATGAAGGTGGACCAGAAAAGTATACCTACACCAACGAGTATGATTACTATATCTCTTATGCACAGTCGTATTACGGGACAACATCTAAAAAGGGCGGTTGGGATTGTTTGCGTCATTACGAGATTTTAGCATCTTATTGTTTACCTCACTTTGTTGATATTGCTGCATGTCCTCCTAATGTGTTGACAACATTACCAAAAAAGCTTTTACTTCAAGTAAACGAGTATGCTGACAAACAACAGCTTCACCCCAACTATGATGAGCTTCTAGAAGAGGCACACCAATTTACTTTGGATAGGCTGACTACGGAAGCATTAGTAACAAAGGTATTAGGATAATGGCGATTTACGATTTTATATGTCATGATTGTGAGGTAATCTTTAGTAAAGAATACCCCATGTCTAAGGCACCATCTAAAGGTAAGTGCCCTAGCTGCAATAAACTTCGTGAACGCCATTGGTCCGATGTTCCTGTGCACTTTAACGGTGGAGGTTACTACTCTACTCGTAATGGTAAGGCAGGACACTCTGACGAAGTAAACAAAGAGCTACAAGAATCTACTAAGCGTCGTATGAAGACGGGCTGGCAGCATTATGCTAAGTATACCCCCTCACAAGGGTACTTGGAGAAACACGGAAAGAAACTGACACATGATCAAGTACAAAAAAGCATAGAAGGCACTAGACAAATGAGCAAGCAGTTCTATGATAAGGCAAAGATCGACCCATCGAAGATCAACAAGCCTCAGTAACTATGTACGAATTCAGTGAAAACATTCAGAGAGGTATTCTGTACCTTCTAAAAAACGACAAAGACTTCTTCGTTCAGATTGCCACGCTGGTCAAGCCTGAATACTTTGAGTTTCCTGTTCATGAGAAGATCTACAAGATCGTCAACGAGCACTACGAGAAGTACCAGAAGCTTCCTAGCGACGAGATGATCATAGAACATGCCAAGGGTAAGAAGGGTGAGCGCGAAGCTCTTTCTGATTACGAGGATGAGATTCACTTCATCAACAACCTTGATGCGTCTGCACTGGATAACTCCGACTACTTCCTTGATCTGGTAGAAACCTTCGCTCGCCGTGAGGCTATGAAGAACGCGATCAAGGAGTCCATCGGTCTGATCAAGGAGGACCGCATGGATGAGACTGAGCAGCTTATTCGTAACGCTCTCATGATCTCCCGTGCTGTCGATGTTGGTCAGAAATACTTTGACGATCTCGGTGAGCGATGGGAACGCATGTTCAACCAAGAGAAGAAGGAGAAGTATCGCACTGTCCTACCCAGCCTAGACAAGTCTCTTGAGGGAGGTCTTGGTGCCAAGGAGCTTGCGATGGTGGTTGCTCCTCCCGGTGTAGGCAAGTCTTTGTGGCTGGTAAACCAGAGCGTGCGTAGCATGATCGACGGTAAGAAGGTTCTTTACATCTCTCTTGAGATGAGTGAGGACAAGATTGCCCAGCGGTTCGACTCGGTTATGTCTATGGTGTCTCAACGCCAGATTAAGGACCCCTCCTCTCAGCTTAAGATTAAGGAGCGCCTTAAGATGTTCCAAGATAACTTCCCCGGAAGCAGGCTGATCATCAAGGAGTTCCCTACTGGCACTGCTACGGTCAACACTCTGCGCTCTCTGCTGGTACAGCTTCGCAATTACGAGGACTTCACTCCTGATGTAATCTTCATTGATTACCTTGAGCTTCTTCGTCCTGTGCGTGAGAACCAGCATGAGTATCAGGCCCAGCAGAGGATCGCTGAGGAGCTTCGTGGGCTCGCTATGGAAACCAACCTGCTCATCTGGACTGCTACCCAGACTAACCGCCTAGGACGCGCTGTGAGGGTCATTACAGACGCAGAGCTAGGGGACTCGTATGGCAAGATCCGCACCTGTGATTTCGCACTATCGCTTAACCAGACAGACGAGGAGTTCGAGGAGGGCCTGATGCGTGCATATGTAATCAAGTCCCGTAACGGTCGCCCACGATTCATCGTCCCTATGAAAATTGACTACGGCACCTTAAGAATGGAAGAGACTGAGGCTTTCGAGACTGAGGATGCCGACCTATAATACTGTATGCCTACCAAATCCTTTAAGCAGAAAGTATTAGAGCTTGAGTCGATGGAGATCGGCTGGGGCTCGTTTACACTTAAGTTCAAGCGCGACATCTCCAACTCAGGAGACAAGTGCATGGGACTTACAGATTTTGATAAAATGGAGATTCTTATAGATGATACATCGTCAGAGCAGGTTCAGCGACTCACGCTCATACACGAAATCTGGCATGTTATCTTTTCTACAATGGGTGTCCGTGCTGACGATGAAGACAATCAGGTCGATCTAAAAATAACTAACGAATTTATTGTCGAATCTGCGACCCGTGGTCTATTATTATTCAAGACACTAAACCCTGAACTGTGGGACCTACTGTATGAACAAGAGTGACATTCTAATCGAGGTTCTGGAAGACCTCACTTGGGCTATCTACCCTGAGCTTGTGGATAGGCTGATGAAGTTTGATCGTAGCACGATTGACACCGAGATCGAGCGCCAAGCATCTATCTACTCCTATTACTACGGGCTGATGTGTGTGGCGAAACGCAAGGTGGACGAGTACGACCAAGATGCAACCCGCGCCGCCGCGAACGCACGCCGAGACGCTAAGTTTTCTACAAAGTCTAAACTTACTGCAAAAGACCTAGATGATGTAGCCTTTGCGGACCCTATATATGAAAAAGCACTTGAGAATCTGAGAGACTATCGTGAGAAGTACGGGATGCTCAAGGGTATCGTCTCCTCGCTGGAGCAGAAAAAGGATATGCTGATTCAGTTGTCAGCTAATGCAAGAGCAGAGACGAATCTCTACAGAAAGTGATTGACAAACCAACACTAACCACCTATAATACTAACCAACAACAGGAGAACTACAATGGGAATTGACCTAGACGAACTACGCAAAAAGTACCTTGAAAGCAGCAACACTGACGAGAATGGAGACTTCCTCTCCAAGTTCCTTAACATTCAGGAGGGCACTAACCTAGTGCGTATCCTTCCTGATAAGGAGGAGCGTCCGTTCTATGCGGAAACTAAGATCCACCGTGTACCCAACGGTGAGAATGGCGTGAAGAACTATCACTGCCGTAAAGTTCACGGAGAGAAGTGCCCCCTCTGTGATGCATACTATGGCCTCTGGGACATGGTAAACAAGGGCAATCTCTCCCCCGATGCCAAGAAGAAGGCAGAGGCTCTAGCCCGCCAGATCAAGCCCCGCGACCGCTTCTATATGAATGTCGTAGACCGCGAGTCTGGTGATGTTAAGATCCTCTCCATCGGCATCATCCTTTTCAAGAAGATCGTGTCCATGATGGTGGATCCCGACTACGGCGATATCACCGATCTCAAGACTGGTCACGACTTCAAGATCGTGAAGGAGATGGATGGTCAGTGGCCCAAGTACGATCAGTCCGCTGCTCGTCCTAAGTCCACCGAAGCAGGTAGCGGCTCTGAGGTCGCCTCTTGGATGGAGAGCCTCCACGACATTCACGCGCTCGTCAAGCTCGAAGAGTTTGATGATGTAAAGGCGGCTGCTGAGGAACTTCTACCCAGCACCACTACTGAGTCATCTCTACGCCAACCCAAATCAGAAGATGTAGACGATGATGATTATCTTGCAAAGATGAGGCTTGATTCATGAACCGACTGATTATTGCACTACTTGTTATTGTTCCTCTTAGCTTCCTTGGCTCTTGTGCCATGCTAGAGGAGTTCCTAGGCGAAGGTACTGTGTTTACCACCGCTGACCAACTACAGGAAGGCCAACAGGGTGCCGTGATTCCGTGGGACCAACTTCCCGACGAGATCAAGGCTAAGATCCCAGAAGGCACCACCGTAGTCATGGCTGATAAGGAGCAACTTAAGACTGATGCTGCTTACATCCCTGCTACTCCCGGTGCTGAGGATGTTGGCGCTATCATTGACGCTGGCTTTGGTATCGCAAGCACCTTCCTTCCCGGTCTTGCTGCGTGGGAGGGTATTGTAACTCTCTTCTCTCAGCGTAAGCGTAAGCACTATGCCAAAGCTGTCAAGGCTCTTGTGCCTCACAAAGGCGATGCCACTGTCGATGTCGCTGGTACAGTAAAAGCCATTGGCTCCGCTCTTGGTATGTCTCACTCTTCTGAGGCATCCAAAGCTGCTGCTGACGATGATTACGAGTACGAGTACGAAGAAGTAGTTGAAGAAACTGTCTGATAACGACAACTAAGCAACTATAATATGGGGAGCAGGATAATACCTGCTCCCCTTTTTTCATGGATAAACTAAAGATACTAGCCGCACCAGCAAACGAGGGTGGATGTGCTTACTACAGAGTGATAGGGCCAGCCAAGAAGCTCCAAGAGCTTTATGGAGACAAGGTAGAGATACGATTCAACCTAAACCCTCTAGGCATTGTTGAGTCTGGAGAGAAAGCAGGACAGTGGCAAGAGGATTGGGATTTCGAGGACCTTAAGTGGTGCGATATAGTATGGACCAATAACATCTCCAACTTCGGAGGACCTTATACTCTCAGACTTATAGGTAAGGCGAAGGAGTTCGGTAAGTTTGTTCATTACGACACCGACGATCTTTTAACTGACCTCTATCCTACACACCACCTATACGATGTGTATAAGGATAAAGGTCTTACCGAAATTACCGAAGCATGTTATGCTAATGCTGACCTTACAACTGTGACTCAAAGAAAGTTCGCAGAAAGGATCAAGCATATGTGTGGAGGAGTTCTGGCAGTAGTTAAGAATGCGATTGATTATCAGCTACCCTGCTGGAACGCTCCCAAAGCTCCTGTAGCACCCTTCCTTCGCGTAGGCTGGGCAGGAGGCATCCACCACCGCCCTGATGTTAGACGCATAGCAGGTGTCCCCGGATTCGTCAATAAGCGCGTGGGCGCTCGTAAGGTCCACTGGGGCTTCTACGGAGCGCCACCGCCGCCAAAGGAAGGAGAACAGGAGGGCTGGCAGCATAAGGTCTGGCATGAATATAGAAATGTTCTTACAGCAGGTATGAGAGATCGTAACTGGAACATTTATACAGCGTTCGCACCAGACAATTATGGCGGCATCTTCGCACAGATGGATCTAGCGATAGCCCCTCTAGAGATGAACAACTTTAATGATTCAAAGTCTGACATCAAGGTAGCAGAGTGTGGGCGATACAAAGTTCCTCTTGTGGCTGCTGATGTTGGGTGCTATGATGAAACAATCGAGAACGGTAAGACTGGTTATCTAATCCCACACGATGCTCCTCGAAGTGAGTGGACTAAGATTCTATCTAAGTTAGTAAATAATCCAAAGCATGTGCGTGAGATGGGAGAGAACCTTCACGCAGTTACAGAGGAGTATTTTGATCTAAACAAGACAGGGCACCTCAGACTAGATCTGTATCAACAGGCAATAGGGTTTGCAGCAGCTAAACGCAAAGACGATCTAAAGATAAACAAGGAGTGGGAATATGCCTGAGACTACAGTAGTTATTAAAACAATAGGAAGACCTACACTAGCTAATGCAGTAAGATCTGCAAAACGAGAAGGCTTTAAACCTATTATCGTCTCTGATGGGGCACCATTGACAAAGAAAATGACGCTAGGTTGTCGGCACATTGTATTAGGAAAACAATGGGGATATTATGGAGGCATGGTTACTAATGTAGGAGCAGCGATGTGTTCAACAGAGTACATGACACTCCTTGACGACGATGATGAGTTCACACTCGGTGCTGGTGATATCATAAGGTCTAAGCTAAAAGAGAACCCAGAGGTTGATGTATGGATAGGTGGGGTGCAATTTAAAACTCCTATAGCGGTGCTTAAGCAAGGAAAAGTAGTTAACGAATCTTCGATTTTAGCAATTAATCCAGAGCTAGGAGTCAGTGTAGGAAATGTAGCTATGCCTACTTATAGAATCTCCATATTTGAGCAAATACCCTTCGTCAATATCTTACCAGATGGTCGCGCCAATTTGTCAGACTACTTTCATATAAAAAAATGTGAGAATGCAGGATATAAGATTGATTGGTTTGGTCAAGCGATCTACGATGTTAGACCTACCAAAAGTGAGTTCGATACAAACGGAGGAGGAAAATGACAAAATACTCAATCATAATTCCTACAATGTGGAGGCCAGACAACTTCAAGTTAAATTTAGAAAAACTGTATAATCTTGATTTTATAGATGAAATTATTATCATATCAAATGATGCACCTACCTTTACTGATTTTGGAAGCAAGGTTCGTGTGCTTCAACAGGAAAGCAATATAGGGGTGAATCCTGCATGGAACTTGGGGGTCCGCGAGGCTAAAAACGAAGACATTGTTTTACTAAATGATGATTTTGATTTTGATAGGCAAAAGTTCTTTAAAGGTATTAAAAAATATAAGAACGATTACGCAATCATAGGAATATTTCAACATGATGGGTTCATAGCAGACGAGATATACAATCTTTCAGGACGAACTCATGCCTTTGGTTGCTGCATGTACATCAACAAGAATGATTATATCCCTATCCCAGAACAGTTAAAAATTTACTTTGGTGATGATTGGTTGATTACTACAAATATCTTGAGAGGTAAAAAAATTGGAGGGCTGACTAACATCATGACGAATGATATTCTATCTATAACCTCTACGAATTTTTATCCTCACATTATGTACGAGTTTCATGATTATAAGAAATTAATAACTGAGCAGTATAACCATAAGTATAGATATTCAATCGTCATTCCTTTCAGTAATTCTTCGACAGATCCAAGAACTATAAATAATTTATTAGATTCGTTTGAGCAGCAAACATTCAAAGATTTTGAGGTGGTACTCATCCATAATGGTCCTAATTCAGAAAACAGTGCGTTACAGCTAGAACGGCCCTTCGCAATAAGGTATGTAGAAACTCAAAAAATAGACGAGCATTGGGAGCATAGTTTAAGAAAGTTAGCAATTTTAGATATATCCTCCGGTGAATATATTGTAACTCTTAACTGCACCGATACTCTTTATAACAATGCTTTGGAGAAAGTAGAAAGTTTTGCAAAAGATGGTCCACCGATTGATAGGTATAAAGATCATCCCGGAGGAGGTGTGTTTCGTTGGGATAGTAGGGATATTATTATATTCCCTATATGGTTAATGAATAAAACTCCAACAGGCATTCAAGACAAAGACAAAAATATTGAAGTATGGACGACATCAAATGGAGTTACCAAAATGATTTCAACAGGAAGTCCTCCTGTGATTAATAATATCAACTGTATGCAGTTCGTCATGTCAAGATGTAGTTGGGTACAGTACGGAGGTTGGTACAGTACGAGTAATTATGCTGAGTCTGAAATGTTTCCAAGGTTTGTTTCAGAAAACATGGGAGCAATCTATGTTGATGAGATCTTAGGAGAGCACCTATAATAACTCTATGAAAACATCATTAGAACAAGTAACAGAATTTCATACAGCCTATGGTCTACCTGTAGGAACAGTTAATATTAACAATGATTTTGATAAGATCACAAAGGAAGACGCAGAAAGGATAGCACTGAGATCTAATCTAGTTGCAGAGGAGTTTAAGGAGTTAATTAATGCTGAGTCCTGCGAAGAGATTATGAAGGAGGCTTGTGACCTCGTTTATGTTATATTAGGCACATTCGTTGAATTTGGTTGGGACTTTGATGAAGCCTTCAGTAGAGTCCATGAGAGCAACATGAGTAAGCTTGGCGAGGATGGGAAGCCTATGTATCGAGAAGATGGAAAGGTTTTAAAAGGCCCTAACTACAAGACACCTTACTTAGGAGATTTAATATGAAAAAATATACACAAGATTGGTTTAGTTCAAACATTGGCTCTTTTCAATTTTTTAAATCATATGATGGGCCTAATAAAAAATACCTAGAAGTAGGTTCTTTTGAAGGCATGTCTATGTGTTGGATGATGGACAATATCCTCAAGGGAGATAATGATCTAGGTTATGCTGTAGATACTTTTGAAGGAGGTCGAGAGCACGGTGGCCTTAATATGTCGGAGGTTGAGTCTAATTTCTTACACAACACAGAAGATTACAGAAATAAGGTGATCATCTGTAAGGGCAGGAGTGATGAGCAATTAATTAAGCTGTACGAAGATCATAAAGAATCATTCGACTTTGCCTACATAGATGGGTCCCACGACGCTTGGGATGTTTTGTCTGACGCTGTACTTGTATTTAAGTTGGTGAAGAAAGGCGGCATCATCGGTTTTGATGATTACGGAGGAGGACATGCGCTTCATTCTCCAAAACCAGCGATTGATGCGTTCTTACATACTCATCAAAATTTTATTAAAATACTACACTCAGGATATCAGGTTTGGATAGAAAAACTATAAGGTCAGTTTATCTGATTTAATCTACTGCAAAAAAGTCAAACCTTCTATAATAAGCTATGCTAGAAGATGTGCTTAAAAAGCTACAGACTGTAGGTATGTTGTCGGACCACGAAA
>Ga0129342_1000767_pt1 | contig 14211 bp, 18 predicted proteins | sample CPBDNA_5_FD_94426 | JGI IMG/M metagenome (GOLD analysis project Ga0129342, IMG submission 94426) | Freshwater to marine salinity gradient microbial communities from Chesapeake Bay, USA - CPBay_Sum_15_0.2_DNA | ecosystem: Environmental > Aquatic > Marine > Coastal | place: USA: Chesapeake Bay...
AAAGCATTTTTTGTTAATGGTGGAGCTGGACGGGTAATTTGCTCCATCCCTGCATTTGAAAAATATGCAGAAACCCATGACGATTTTATCATCGTCTGTGAGGGAGGAACAGATTTTTTCAAGGGACATCCTACCCTACATAACAGGGCCTATGATCATTGGCACAAGGGACTCTTTGAGGAACACATCAAACAAAGGAATTGTGTTACTCCGGAGCCTTATAGAATTTGGGAATACTACAATCAAAAATGTGATCTATCGCAGGCATTTGATTTGGAGATAAACAAAAAAGGACTTAGGAAACTGGAAAAACCTAATCTATATCTCAACAAAAAAGAAATAGTCACTGCAGGAACTTTGATAGATGAAGTTAAACAAAAGACCGGCAAGGATAAGATACTGGTCATCCAACCTTTTGGTAGAAGCGTTGAAGCCCATTCAGATTTTATAATCGACACTACCAGCAGGAGTTTCCAACTTAATAACATAGTTGAAATAATTAACACACTCAAAAAGGAATACGGTATAATAATAATGAGTGAAATTAATGTTCCCCTGGAAGAAAAGGAAAACAGTCAACATCCCGTTGCACAACCTCAGATACCTGATTTACGAATATGGGCTGCAATAATTGAAATTGCTGATCATTTTCTTGGTTGCGATAGCATGGGACAACACATTGTAAAAGCCTTGGGAGGGACCGCAACCATAATTACCGGAAGCACATATCCAATCAATATAAGCTATCCTGACGATCCTAAATTCGACATAATAGACGTTGGTAATGGAAAACGAGTCTATGCACCAATCAGATTAACCATGGAAGAAGAACAGGATAGAATGAACGATGAGGTGATGGAATTATCACAGCAGCAGATTGACGAGGTATGCAACAGTGTAAGAAAAATTATGGGAAGCGGAACGAAGGAACCACAGAAACAGAAAACAAAATTGATTCCCGGAAATTCTAACATAATTGATAAGAAATGAGTGAATGGATAGCGGCAATAACCAGAGGACACAATGGAGGAGTGTGTCTCCTCAAGGATGGAGAAATTGTATTCGCCATAGAAGAAGAAAGGCTTTCTAGACAAAAATATGATGGTGGTCCTTTTGCCAGCATGGTCAAGATACTGGAATACACTGATAAGATTGATTATCTTGTAATTGCACACACCCAACCTTTATCACAGACTGCGGGCAGGATTGACTTTACTGGAGATGATGTTTATACGGGATTGGCAAGAAAACTGGGTTTGATATCTCAGGATATACACATTGATATAATGAACCATCCACAGGTAGTGGATTTAAGCCACGTGCATCATAAATTGCATGCGGCTTGCGCATTTTATAGATCCGGATTTGAAACTGCAACTGCTGTTATTGTTGATGGTGCTGGAACATTTTTTCCAACCAGATTTGACGGGGTTGACACCATGCTTTATGAGTTGGAGTCAATATTTTCATGCGAGTATCCACAGAATATAAAAACTGTTTGGAAGCATCTGGGCGGTAACGGTCCGTTTAGATACAAAAATGTCACAAATCATTCCAGCGAAAAATATAATGAGGAAGGAGTTCATGAATGCGTGATTGATGACTGTGCTGGCATTGTTAAAGTTTATGAGGCCGTGACAAATTACTGTGGATTCCAAGCAATTGAGGCAGGTAAGACCATGGGGCTTTTTCCTTATGGAAAACAGAATGACGCCATTCCTCAGTTATACCACAATCCGGGAGGAGACTGGACAACTTCAAACAGGCATCTCATAATACCCACTTATCCAAATAGCTCTTTGGTAAACGAATACTATTACGATTATCTCAAAACACCGACCGAATATTATGATGACAATAGATATCATGAACTGGCTGATCTAGATAATCGAAGAGATTTAGCCTATGCGGTACAGAAAGAAAGCCAAGAACAGGTACTAAAACTTATTTTAGAAGCCGTAAAAAAAACGGGAAATAAAAATGTAGTTCTGTCAGGAGGTTATGGATTAAATTGTGTTGCTAATTACTTTTACCTTAATGAATTAAACAAACAAGGAATCAATCTTTATGTTGAACCAGTTAGTTCGGATGCTGGAACAGCAATCGGAGCTGCTTTATTATTTTACCATGATATCTCGCAAAGCAACAAGACGAGAAAGTTTGCACAGAATTTATATTTAGGACCACCAAGGAATTACACTGAATCTGACGTGGAAAGGCTAGCGGAAAAATATAATGCGACAATCGAAAAGGTTGATATGGAATCAGTCGTTCAATTAATGATTGATAAAAATATAATTGCCATGTATCAAGGACGATCGGAGGCGGGACCTCGAGCCTTAGGAAATAGGAGTTTACTATATGATCCAACTGATCCGAACGGAAAGGACCATGTAAATAGAGTCAAAAGAAGAGAGTACTTCCGTCCTTTCGCAGGCACAATATTAGCGGAACACGCGGAAGAATGGTTTGAAATGCGAGGATTGAAAGAATCTCCACACATGATGTATGCAATGAACTGCAAGCCCGGAGTAGAAGAAAAAATACCAAGCATTATTCACGTTGATGGTACCTGTAGGATTCAGACAGTAACGCGTGAACAAAACAAAATTTATTATGATTTCATAAAAACTTTTTATGAAAAGACGGGTGTTCCTATAGTCTTCAACACATCATTCAATCTTGGGGGAGAACCTTTGGTAGAAACTTTAGATGATGCATTTAGAACTCTTTCAAAAAGTGATATTGAATACTTATACATTGCAGAACACGAAATGCTAGCAAGGATAGAAAATGTACATTAATGGAAAGAAAGAAAAGGACCTATCAAATTTTGATCTTTCCAAAGATCAGTTGATAGTCATTGACGACTTGTTCCCAAACTACGTAATAGATCACATCCATGATCAAGTTTTTAATACTTACAGTTGGTTTTATGGTCATACCAGTAACTATCCAGAAGATCCAAAAACCGACGTTGGTGCGATAAAGGATTGGCCAGAAGTGCCGGCGCTGAAACAACAAATTTACCCTCCAAGAAGTCCCAATGCCCAGGATGGGTGTTGGAGCATGGTATTTAATGCAGTTGCACAAATGATCCCATTTCCACTAGAGATAGGAGAAATATTGGTGAACGGACAACAGTGGATACACAACACCGTTGAACACACTGATTGTGAATGTGATAATGGCATAAGTTGGATTTATTACGTGAATAGAGAGTGGAACGAGGATTGGGGAGGAGAAACTGTAATTAAACTGGATGGCGAATGGCAGAAAGTTTATCCAAAACCAGGAAGAATATTTTTATTTAAAGGGAACATCCCACATCACGGATTACCACCAAATGAATCATACAGGGGACTAAGAGCCACGCTTGTTTTTAAAACAATGAGGTCACAGCCATTGCCTCCAAAACCTCAGCCTTGGAGGTCATAAATGAAACAAGATATTTTTCACATACCCGTTTTCATAGATTCAGTAGATTTAGAAAAAATTGACATTAGTGATGAACCTACAGAACCAACCTGGTTAAGCGAAACACCCAGCACATTTGCAAAACGACACAAAATTTCACCAGAAACATACGAATATCTTATAAAAATATTTTGTGATAATCTAAAAAACTTAGTTGGCCCAAATCCAAGGTTTGGCCCCATATGGAGAAACAAGTATAAAGAACACGATTGGCAGGATATACACATTCATCCACACAGTGCCTGGAGTTTTATAATTTATGAAACAGTGGAAGAATCAAAAACAGTATTCATGAATCCTATGTTTCGTGACATACAGAATCATTTAGGAACCAATGTTGAAGGGTTTCCTTTAGATTTTAGACCAAAACTAAAAAAAGGAGATATGATTATTTTTCCTAGTTTTTTAGAACACTACGTTCGACCAGGTTCAGTGGGATCAACCATAAGTGGAAACGTTTACATGGATTATGAATAAAATTTTAGTCATTGGCGATATAATAATTGACAAATATGTTTATGGCACTAGTTCACGAATCAGTCCAGAAGCACCTGTGCCTGTAATAACTTATATTGACGAAAAAGAAACACTGGGTGGAGTGGGACTTGTATACGAAAACTTAAAAAGCCTAGGTGTTGATGTTGATATGTTTAAAACACAAAATAAATCAAGTGTAAAAACTAGAATAATTTGTGATGGACATTATATTACACGAATTGATAATGATGCACAAGAAGACGGTAATGCTGTACTTGAAGAAATATTAGCGAAAGATTTTTCACAGTATGATTATGTTGTGCTTACTGATTACAATAAAGGTACCTTAGAATATTCTAAAAAAATTATAAAGCATATTAACAAGTTCGGTTGCAAAATTATTGTAGATCCAAAAACGCATATGGAACGTTATGAAGGTGCTTGGTTAGTCAAGCCTAACAAAAAAGAATTTCAAGAATATTTTAAAAATTGGCAAGGAAATATTATAACTACGAGAGCAGGCGAAAGTGTAATTGCAAAGATTGACAACGAGGAATACGAAATACCAGTAGAAAAAGTTGAAGTGGCAGATGTTACTGGTGCGGGTGATTGTTTTATGGCAGCATTTGTTTACGCACTAACAAAAGGTTACACACATGAAAAGTGTTTAGAAATTGCAGTTAGAGGATCAACCGAAAGCGTAAAACACGCAGGCACATATTTACTTAAACAAGAAGACGTAGAAGATACAGTTGTGTTTACTAACGGAGTATTTGATATACTTCATATTGGTCATTTGAAGCTACTTAGACACGCGAAAACACTTGGAAATAAACTCATAGTAGGCATAAACAGCGATAGTAGTGTGAAACGACTAAAAGGAGATTCAAGACCAATAAACGATGAAAGCACCCGTAAGGAAAGCCTATTAGAGCTTGGTTTTGTAGACGAAGTTATTATTTTTACCCAAGATACTCCTTATGACTTGATTAAATCTATAAAACCAGATATAATAGTAAAGGGAGATGATTATACTGTGGAAACAACAGTGGGGCACGATTTAGCAAAAGTTGTAATCTTTCCAAGAGTAAAAGATTACAGCACCACAAGGATAGTAAATGATTTATGATACATTGAGACAAAAATGAATGTTAATTTAATAATAACTGACAACTTTCTTCCTAATCCTGATCATGTAAGAGAGCAGGCAATACAACTAGATTATCCAACAACAGGTTCGTTTCCGGGTTTACGATCGTTAGCAGCAGACGATGTGTATCAAATGTATATCCAGCAAAGATTCGAAAGCATTTTAGGAGTCAGTATAACTGGATGGGTAATGGATAGTTTTTGCTTCCAACTTTGCTATGAAGGAGCAGAAACATGGGTACACAAGGATCAATCACAATGGGCAGGAGTGTTATACCTCACACCAAATGCACCTCAGGAAGCTGGTACTGGACTTTATCGCCAAATGGACAATAACGATTTTGAATTGGATACTGCCATAGGTAATGTTTACAATAGACTGATATTATATAGGGGAGATGTACCACACAGGAGTTTGTTGGCTGGATTTGGTAACACTCCGGACACGGGCAGATTGACGCAGGTCTTTTTCTTCAACACCAAGGATGATCCGGGAGGCGGATGGGAATGAAAACCATAGGACTGTGGCCAACTTGGGTTTATGAAACTGTGATTGAAAATCACAATGAAATCTATGATAACTTCAAACAATATTTAGAAGATGAAAAAAATTATTTCGATGAGCCTTGGCAATACGGAAGCTGTTTAAGCAGCATACGAAATAAGAATAACGATCAGTTGCCATGGAAAATTTGGTTTGATAGCATAAAAAAGGATACGCACAATTATTTGGAGAACATGCAGGCTGTTACCAATTTTACAATTTCTTGTGATGAACATTGGGTCAACATCTACAAAAAACACAATTATCAAGAAACACATGATCATTCTTTTCCAGGTAGATCAATTAGTGCTATCTATATTTTAGAACTCAAAAAGGAAGAAAATTCTGGAGGACAACTAATTTTTGAATGCCCAAATTATAATATTATTCAGAGCACGTCAATGTCTGAGATATTCAGTCAATGGCAGTATCAAAAGTACACACCTGAACTAGAACAAGGAAAGCTGATATTATTTCCATGTTGGTTACAACATTACGTTTTACCCTATAAATCTGAAAACAGAAGATCAACAATAGCAGCAAATTTTAGAATTCAAAAAGCAAAATAATGCCAAGATCACTTTTCATCGGATGCAGCCATACAATGGGATACCAAGGATTTGAAACGTTGTTAGGCGGTAGAATCAAAGATCCTCCTCATGTGTGGGGAGATAATAATTATGCGGAGAAATATAGCAAATCTCAAAATAAAAATGTCGTTATAATGGCAAGTGCAGGAACTGGCAATCCCGTATTTCCTAGATTCTTGGCTTATGCACTAAAAAAATACGATGACATAGACGAAGTCTTTATACAAAGCACTTATTGGGGTAGATTTCCTGTGGTGATAAATCCTGACCTAGACGAAAAAAAAATATTTCCTTTGGACTTTTTTATAAAGAAAGAACATTGTGATAGCAAAATTGATAGATATAGCATTTCATTGAGCGTTGACGGCAAGTATTTAGAACACTACATCAAGCCCGAGCCACAGGATTATGAAATAATGCCATACATACAAGAAACCTCACCATGGAAATATGAACCGGACACCAGAAGAAGTTCTCACATGTACATGCAGATGTGGCACCACAGTAACACACACCTTGTGCAGGAAGAATACTTTAGAACGATTGCATTATGTGACATGCTGTGTAGTTACAAGAACATTCCTCTCTACGTATGGAATATAAACGAGAGGTGTTACATTCCTCATGAAACTAAAAATTATTACATTGATCTTAAATCCACTAAATTTGCCACAATTGATGCTGTTTCCTTTCTAAAAAACAAAAAAATTAATGTGGATAAAATAGATGGTGAGCATTATTCTCATACCGTTCATGAAGCAATTGCAAGGGAATACATTCCATTTTTAAAATCTAAAAACACAGGAAACAAAAATTGACCAGGACATTATTCATAGGATGCAGTCATACCATGGGTTTTTATGATCCTGGAGGGCAAGCTGGATGCATTCCTTGGGGAGATAATAATTATGCTGAGGAGTATGCAAGGCAAAATGATAAGAAAGTAGTCATAATGGCATCAGCAGGAGTGAGTAATTCTCTTTGGCCTAGATTCTTGGCTTATGCACTAAAAAAATACGATGACATAGACGAAGTTTTCATCCAGAGCACTTATTGGGGTAGATTTCCCATTGCGATAAATCCTGACCTAGACGAAAAAAAAATTTTTCCAATTGATTTTTTTATAGAAAAAGCACAGTGTGATGAAAACATAGATAGATACAGGCTAGGATTTTATAAAGGAAATTATCTTGAGTACTATCTAAAACCAGAAACTTTTGATTATGAAAAAACACCTTACCTAATTGATACCAAACCGGTTACACATGAACCTGATACTAGGCGTAGCTCTCATATGTACATGAGAATGTGGCACTACAGCAATACCAACTTAGAACAGTACGATTATTTTAAGGATGTGTTAGCATGCGATGCTCTTTGTCTTTACAATAATTTAAAAATGTACCTATGGAATATAAATGATAGATGCTTTATTCCCAAAGAAACAAAGAATTGGTTGGTTGATCTTAGAGCTACCTCAATAGCGACCACAGATGCTATTAATTTTCTTAAAAATAAAAATTATAAAATTACTATGAGGGACTCCGAACACTATTCAAGAGAAGTGCATTCCTACATAGCAAGGGAATACATTCCCCATCTTAGGACAAACAGATGATTGATTATATTTGGAGAATCAATAATTTTGACGTATTTTATACAAACGAAACAAATGGTGGAGGTGATTTTTTTTACATAGAATATGCAGATGTTATAAAAAATTGGTACAATAAAGAAACTTTTGATAGCACTTTAGAATGGTGTAGTGGACCGGGATTCATAGGATTTGGTTTATATGCTGAGAGATTGACAAGAAATATAAGCCTGTTGGACAAGTATAAACCAGCAGTGGATATCATGTATAAAACTAAATCTACAAACGATGATATCAAGATCTATCATGGGGATAATTTAGGCGTAATACCTGAAACAGAAACGTTTGATTTGGTTGTTGGAAATCCTCCACATTGGAAAAACAAGGAAGATGCAACCAAATCCTTGCCACACAGTCAGTTTGATAATCATCTGACAGATATATTAATTGATGAGGATTGGAAGGCCCATGCAGATTTCTTTAAAAAGATTAAAACAAGGCTATCACAAGATGGTAAAATTCTGTTGCAAGAAAACAACACTGGTTCCAATCCCCGTGATTTTCAAAAAGTGATGGATGAGTCAGGGCTTAGAATAAGTAATATTGGTAATTCGAGAATGTATCCAAACATATATTACATGGAGATAGTACATGCAGAATGATTTTAATGGAATAGAAGAATATCCAAATGCCTATCAAAAGGAATATTGTGATGAGATCATCAAGCATTTCGAGATCATGTCAAGGAAAACGGTGACCCACAAACAGGACAATCTTTCCAAGAATCAGGATGAAAGAATCGTGTTTGATTGGGCGCACACACAGAACCAATACCATTATGATTTTGCTCTTTGTGATTATTTTTATAAGATATTACATGACACCTACACCGAAAAATACATGGAAAAGTATCAAATGCTCAAGAACAGCGAACAGCACAGTGCCAAAGGTATGTGCATACAAAAATCTCTGCCACACCAAGGATATCATACCTGGCATGCGGAAGCTGCTGACATAGGTTCTTGTTCAAGGGTGATGAATTATATGCTCTATCTTAATGATGTTGAGGAAGGTGGAGAGACTGAGTTCCTTTACCAAGGAATCAAGCTCAAACCCGAACAGGGCAAATTGGTTATCTTCCCAACATCGTATATGTATCCACACAGAGGTAATCCAATCTACAAGGGCGAAAAGTATATCATAACTGGATGGTATACCTATGATAGATAAACACAAGATTACCAATTCAGCTGCTTCAGGTTTTAACGATTGCGTCATTGGATTGGATAGGGATGGAGTAATTAACCAAAATGTGGAGGGATACATCACCGATCCCACACTGTTGAAACCTATACCAGGAAGCCTAGAATCAATTGCACTATTGAGGGCGCGGGGATATAGAATAGTAATCATAACTAATCAGGGTGGTATAGAAAAAGGTATCATGACCGCGGAACAGGTTGATGCCGTGCACCAGGCTCTGCTGCAAATGCTGGGTGATGCTGGCTGCGGCAGCATAGATGCGATATATTACAGCGAGAGCAGTAACAAAAATGATTACTATGCAAAACCAAATGTTGGAATGTTTAAGAGGTGTGAGGAAGAACACCCTTTTATTAGATTTTCGAGAGGATTCTACGTGGGCGATAAAATATCCGATCTACGGGCAGCGATAAGGATAGGAGCACGTCCCGTATTAGTTCGCACAGGGCATGGTTTAGAGACTGAAAAACTGATAAATAAATATACATATAGGGATATAAAGAAAAAAACCTATGTATTTAATGATTTAGCTGACTTTGTTAATCAGCTTTAGTAAGGAGAAAAACAAATGCCATATGCAGTTAAAAAACCGCATCCAACAGCAGAGAATGTTATGCTTTATCACACATGGGATCGTGATGGAACCGGTTACGAAGAAATTAGAAAATTTCCAGATGAAGCTAAAGCGCAAGAATTTGCCGCTGAACATCCTGGTGCAATTGTAGTTGAAATTGGTTATGAAATTGGACAGACTGCTGAAATTGTAGCTGAAAATTATGTTAAATCGGTTGATGAAACTCAACCAGAAGGCAGCATAACGCTATCTAACAATCCTAATCAAAAACATAAATTCGCTCCAGAAAAAATCAGAGCTTTCACAGCACACGGCATCCTTGGCTAATTAAAGTTAATAAAACTTTAAAAACAAGGAGGTTGCGGGTGGCTTTTGAGGACAATGTTCTTGAGTTACCATTCTTTTCCGAAAAAGAATGCGATGATCTACTGCCATGGTGCCACAATCTGGAAAAAAGTCTAATTGAGCAGGGATTCAAGGATCACAGAGAACATGATTCTTTGGGAGACGTTGTAACCACAAATAATTATTTTAGATACAATTTTTTTAGAGAACACCCAGGATATGCTGATAGATTCGCTGACTTCCTGTTTCAGGTAAACAAGGATCTGGAGTGGCCCGTCGTTGTTCAGTCATGGGTTAATATCTATCACAAAGGTCAAGGCATAGATTGGCACAACCACCAAGGATTGATGGGCAAGAGTTTCAGTGCGAATATTTTTTTAGATGGTCCAACTGAACCTGGAATAATTTACAAGCCTTTCAGAGAAGATGAATACGTAAGGAAAAATAAAAAAGGATTCATTCACATGTTTCCATGCGAATTGTATCACATGGTACCACCAGTTGATAAAGATAGGATAACTATAGGCATTACGATACACAGTTATCATGCCGTAGGAAAATCCTTAATGAATCAACTTGCCTTTAATTCAAGAATATATCAAGACTCAATCATACTAACAAAGGAACATCACGAATATGCCGGGGACAATAAAACTGTCACAAATGCCAAAGGTAAGGTGCAGTCACATTCTACTTAGTTTTGATGAGGCATTACACTCTTCACATTCACGAGGAAGATACTTTGCGGTATGGGAGGCTAAAAACATAATAGCATCATTAAAAAGAGGTGGATACAGTTGGGAACAGGCGGTGAAGGAACACAGTGCGTGTCCACACAGTTGGTATCGTGATGGAGATTTAGGATGGTTCGATCTTAATGATGGTGTTACTCCTGAATTATATAACGCATGTTTGATATCTGAAAAAGGTGAACTTTTGTCCGAACCAATCGAAAGTCCTTACGGTATTCACATTATAACGAGGACAGGATGATTAAAATCATAGACGATTGCATTCCGAAGAAGTTACAGGATCACTTTGAAGCAATTACTCTGGGCATTACGGATGGAATGGAAATTGATCCTTTAATTGAATTTAAATGCAAATATGAACCAACAGCGATGGATGATGGATGTAAACCAATCAGTTTCAAACACATACTAAAGAGCAGCGCAGAATCAAGCAACCATATAATTAATTTCAGCAAGATAGCAATTAGTTGCTTTCCGGAAATGCAAGATATTCTATTTGCTAGAATATTCATAACCATTCCTTATGATACAGGCAAAAAGTATCATGCACCCCACGTTGATTTGAATTACCCACATACCAGCCTAATTTATTACGTTAATGATGCGGATGGTGATACGGTGTTCTTTGAAAAGGATTATAAAACGATTATGCAATCAGTTACTCCAAAAAAAGGCAGGGCAGTTCTTTTCAACGGATTGATTCCACACGCCGCGGGCATACCAACAAACGGACCTAGATGCATAGTAAACTATAATTTAATATAACATGAGGATATTAGTAACCGGACATAAGGGATTCATAGGAAGGAATCTATACGAACGATTGCAAGGTGCACATGATTTACAGGGATGGAACGATCCCGAAAGCATGCCCGTCCTTGATGGATTAGATTGGGTAATTCACCTTGGAGCAATAAGCAGCACCACCGAGACTGATGTTGACAAGATAATGAGGCACAATCTAGAGTATTCACAGGAACTGTTTAGGATGTGCAATAAGAATAAAATTAACTTCCAGTACGCCAGCAGTGCCAGCGTGTATGGAACTCTGCAGGAATTCAAAGAAGATGGTGGTGTAGCACCACAGAGTCCATATTCATGGACAAAGTATCTTTTTGATCGATGGGTTTTTCAGCAGGAGAGAAAAATTGTTGTGCAGGGATTTAGATATTTTAACGTATACGGTCCCCATGAGGAACACAAGGGAGACCAGAGCAGTCCAATAAGCAAATTCGAGCAGCAGGCACGGGAAAAGAAACAGATAATTTTATTTGAGGGCAGCGAAAAATACTCGAGAGACTTTGTTTATGTTGGGGACGTCTGCTCAATACACGAATTATTCATGGAGGATTGCTCCAGTGGAATATTTAACGTGGGAACTGGCAGCGTTCATAATTTCAAAGAAATAGCGCAAGCCATTGCAAAAAAATTTAAGGCTGGTATAAAAGAAATTCCAATGCCCGCAAACATAGCAAGGCAGTATCAATCATATACCCGTGCTGACATGACGAGAACAAAAAAAATAATTGGAAATTTTAATTTTACTGACGCCCTTGATTACATTGGCTGACTGTCACCAGGAAAAATTCTATAATTGTCCTCAACGCTGTCCTGGGTACTAACCTCGAAAATTTCGCTCATGGGTTCCAATGCTTCCAATTGATGTGGCTGTAGAGGGGGATTATGCCAAGTATCTCCCGTCCCGAGTTCCTTGGTGTGCATCATGGCATTCTTGGTATCAATCCACTTGAGCAGAAATTTACCCCTATTCACAAACCAAGTTTCTTCCTTTTCTCTATGAAAATGCATTGAAAATTTGGCACCTGATTTTTCAAAAACTAATATTTTACCACAGTATCTGTTGTTGGTAGCCCATATGAGCTCATAACCCCAACCCTTTTTAACCTTTCCTTGTAATCTATCTTCCATGGTCATTTATAATGTATGCAGTTAATTATTTATGTGTGGATTGCGGTCTCAAAAAAAAATGCCCGTGCTACGGATAAATATTACATAACGGAGAAAAATACCACATGGCCATAGCCCCAATTTTTAGGAACTTACGTATTATACCAAGAGAAGCTGATTATCTCAACAAGAAGTACGGCAGCAGGGGTGAGATATTCTTTGACAGGGCAGCAAACAGCCTTAAACTGTTTGATGGTGAAAATCGAGGTGGCACTGAACTGGCGAGATCGGATCTTGTCAATGTGTCAGACGCAGTTTTTGTGGCCAAGGCAACCGCCGCGGGAGTCGGAGGAGGCAGTGGCAGCATTGAAGTATCCGATACGGCCCCAACATCACCGAATGAAGGAACAATTTGGTTTGACAGCACGACCGCAAAGATATACGTTTATCTAAATGATGGTACCAGCAGCCAGTGGGTGCAGCCCGTTGCTCCAATACCAGGTAGCATACTTGATCTAGGAATCACTGATGGAACAGACGGACAGATACTGAGCACGGATGGCAGTGGCAACTTCTCATTCATCGATAATTTTGATGGAACATGGAGTTCGCTGACGGGCACGCCAACCACTCTTTCCGGATATGGAATAACTGATGCTTTTGATGGACAATTTAGCTCATTGTCAAACACTCCAACCACCATAGCAGGCTACGGCATAACTGATGCATTTGATGGTGAATTTTCATCACTAGCCAATAAACCAACCACGCTGGCGGGATATGGAATAGTGGATGCCCAACAATTATTGGTCAGTGGTACTAACATAAAAACAATCAATGGAGCTTCCCTATTAGGAAGTGGAGACATTACGATTACTGCTCAGGCTGCCAATACTGGTAACGTCGTGTTTACAGGATATACCATAGACAGTGATGATAGTTCCGCCCTTACATTTACTCCGTCGTTGGTAATGCAGAGTGATCTATCCGTGGAGAATGATCTTACGGTTAGGCAGGATGCCATAATTGAAAATAATCTATCAGTGCTTGGAGAATTCACCACGCAGGGATCAGGAATTCCGGAAATTTTTTCCGATAATGAAATACAATTATCAGCAGGTGATAGGGTGGTAATAACAGCGTCACCGCTACAGTTTGCCAGCTTCACACAGGCTGAAGTTGATGCCCTGCTTGCGGAGAATGGTGATTTACTGTACAACAGTACCACCAATACGTTCCAGGGTTACGCTAACGGCAGTTGGGTTGATTTAAACTAGGTTAAATTATGTCTGAAGAAAAATTTTATCAGCTGGGGACGCACACCGAGGAACAATGGGATGAACTGCACGCCGAGCTTATAGCTGACGGTAATGCGTATGAGGCTGTTCCAAGTAGATCAGTAAGGATAGAAGATGATAAGTTACACAGTCCCACGAGAGGAACCTATCTGCTTACCAAGGAAGAGGCTGATGAACTGAAAAAGGATCCAAGAGTAAAATTCATTAACATTGATTACAGTAGATACGACGAATTCAAAC
>Ga0129342_1000768_pt1 | contig 14200 bp, 16 predicted proteins | sample CPBDNA_5_FD_94426 | JGI IMG/M metagenome (GOLD analysis project Ga0129342, IMG submission 94426) | Freshwater to marine salinity gradient microbial communities from Chesapeake Bay, USA - CPBay_Sum_15_0.2_DNA | ecosystem: Environmental > Aquatic > Marine > Coastal | place: USA: Chesapeake Bay...
AAACCCAAATGGTATGACAGTAAACCTATCTGGTTTGGTATGGGGTTCGCCACTGTTATAATAAGCTCATGGGTTGTTTCGGCAACAACTCCGTAATTAAATTCCCTATTCTACATATTTATTAATATGTCAAGGCAACAAAAAACTATTAAGGAAATAATAAAGGAAGAGTACCAAAGGTGCTATAATGACCCAGTGCATTTTATGAAAAAGTACTGTCAAATTCAGCACCCAACAAAAGGTAGGATGCCTTTTAATCTATACCCTTTCCAAGAAAAATCTTTGGTAGATTTAAGAAAACACCAATATAATATAATTCTTAAATCTAGACAGTTAGGTATATCCACTTTATCTGCAGGATATGCTCTATGGCTTATGACATTTCATAAAGACAAAAACGTTCTTGTAATTGCTACCAAACAAGAGGTGGCCAAAAACCTTGTTACGAAGGTTAGGGAAATGCATTCAAATCTCCCTAGCTGGTTAAAAGAAAAATCAGTAGAGGATAATAAATTAAGTCTTAGATACGAAAATGGTTCACAAATTAAGGCTGTGTCTGCTGCTGGTGATGCAGGTCGTTCTGAGGCGTTATCACTACTTATAGTTGATGAGGCTGCATTTATTAAAGAGATAGATGAAATATGGGCCTCTGCTCAACAAACACTATCTACAGGTGGACAAGCTATAGTTTTATCAACACCAAATGGTGTAGGTAATTTTTTCCACAAAACCTGGACTGCAGCTGAAAATGGTGAAAATAAATTTAACACCATTAAATTGCACTGGTCATTACATCCTGAAAGAGACCAGTCTTGGAGAGATGAACAAGATGAATTACTTGGTAAGAAACTTGCGGCTCAAGAATGTGACTGTGACTTTATTTCTTCTGGAGATACTGTTGTTGACCCTGAGATTATACAATGGTATGAGCAAACACATATCACTGACCCAATTGAGAAGAGAGGTATTGACGGCAATTTCTGGATATGGGAACAGCCAAATTACGCAAGGGATTATATGGTTGTTGCTGACGTTGCTAGAGGTGATGGAGCAGATTATTCTGCTTTCCATGTTATAGATGTTGAATCAGCTTCGCAGGTTGCAGAATACAAAGGTAAATTAGGTACCAAGGAATACGGTAATTTTCTTGTGAATGTTGCAACTGAATATAATGATGCACTTCTGGTTATAGAAAATTCAAATGTAGGTTGGGCAGCAATACAACCGGCAATAGACAGAAATTATCAAAATTTATATTATACATATAGAAATGATGGTTATTCAGATTCTGATGTTTATATCAATCGTGGATATGACATGAAGGATAAATCACAAATGACTGCAGGTTTTACAACTTCTGCTAGGACAAGACCGCTTATCATAAGTAAGCTTGATATTTATTCTAGGGAGAAATCATGCGTCATTCGTTCAAAAAGATTGATTGACGAATTATTTGTTTTCATTTGGAATGGCAATAGGCCAGAGGCACAAAAAGGTTATAATGATGACCTTGTTATTAGTTGGTCAATAGGACTCTGGGTTAGAGACACGGCACTTAAACTTAGACAACAAGGAATCGAATTAAATAGAAAAGCAATTGGATTAATAGGTAAAACATCTCAAACTTCTGTATATACCAGTAATGGTTCTGGCAATAATGGTTGGAACATGAAGGTTAACGGTAGAGATGAAGATCTGCGTTGGTTGCTGTAATATAAGGTAGAATAATAATGGCGGAAGGAACTGGATTTTTTGATAGGCTTGGTAAAATATTTTCAACCAATGCTGTAATTGTAAGGTCAGGTGACAAATTAAAAGTTGTTGACTATGACAACTATCAGTCTTATGGTTTGGAAACAAATAGACCAGTTGATAGATATAATAAGCTTTTCTCAAATAGAAATGCTAATTTATGGAAACCTCAACAGAATTACCAAACAATGAGATTCGAGCTTTATAGTGATTATGAAGCTATGGACACTGACCCAATTGTTGCATCTGCCTTAGACATATATGCAGATGAGTGTACATTAAGAGATGAGTTTGGTGAGGTTCTTACAATAAAAAGTTCCAAAGAACAAATTAGAAAAGTTTTACAAAATCTTTTTTATGATGTTTTAAATATCGAATTTAATGCTTGGCCCTGGATTAGAAATTTATGTAAATACGGTGATTTCTTTTTGAAATTAGATATTACTGAGAAGATAGGTATTACAAATGTTGTACCTTTTTCGTCATATGAAATGTATAGGGAGGAAGGTTTTGACCCTGAGAATCCTGAAAAGATTATGTTTAAACATGACCCTTCTATGTCTGGTGGAGGTGGTGGAAACCTTGTTAATAGAAAAGGTGACGTACAAGAATATAATTCATATGAAATAGCACATTTCAGACTTTTGTCAGATACAAACTTTTTGCCTTATGGTAAATCAATGTTGGAGTCTGGTAGAAAAATATGGAAACAGTTGACCTTGATGGAAGATGCGATGTTAATAAATCGTATCATGAGAGCACCAGAAAGAAGAATAATAAAAATAGATATAGGTAACATTCCACCGAATGAAGTTGATGGTTATATGGAGCGTGTAATTTCAAAAATGAAAAAGGTACCATACATAAATCAGCAAACAGGAGACTATAATCTAAAGTTTAATATGGAAAATATGCTTGAGGATTATTATCTTCCAGTTAGAGGCGGAAATAGCGGTACAGAAATAGATACACTTGGTGGTTTGCAAGCAATTTCAATTGAGGATATTGAATATGTTAGAAATAGATTATTAGCATCATTTAAAGTACCCAAGGCATTTTTAGGATACGAAGAAGGTATTGAAGGTAAGGCGACATTAGCTGCTGAAGATGTTAGATTTGCAAGAACAATCGAAAGAATACAAAGAATATTTGTTTCTGAATTATATAAAATAGCAATGGTTCATTTGGCATCACAAGGTTTTGAAGATTCTGACCTTGTAGATTTTGAATTGGCATTAACAAATTCTTCCATTGTTTATGAGCAGGAAAAGATTAATCTTTGGAGTGAAAAGATTACTTTGGCTGATAATATAAAAAACTTAAAAATGATTTCAGAGGAATGGATTTATAAAAATATTTTCAACATGACTTCAGATCAAATGACAAAAGAGAGAGAAGAGGTTATACAAGACTTGATACAAGGTTATAGACAGGACCAGATTACAAATGAAGGAGTTGACCCTGCAAAAGAAACTGAACCTGTTGAGGAACCTAAAGATGAGGAAAATATGTCCGGAGAATTCGAGGAAGATGTTAATATGGGAGGTCGTCCAAAGGAAAATCAGAAAAAATATGGTTCACAAAACAATGCATTTGGAAGAGACCCTATAGGCTCTGACGCTATTGGTGTTACAAAATCAAAAAGAAGTCAATTAGCGGCAGGTGTCAAAAAGAATATAAATCTAAAAACACGTTTATTACGTGAGGATTTTAATAGAGAACAGCGAATAAATGATTCTATTAGAGATAAAGGCACAATTTTAGATGAAAAAAACATCAAAGAAGACATTTAATCGATAAGCTTTATATTTATTAATATAATTATAAAAGTACTGTATTGTATGGAAATTAACGGGAAATTTTACTAATGAGTAACATAAAACATTCTAAATTTAAGAATACAGGTATTCTTTTTGAACTATTGGTCAGACAATTGACGGCTGATGTTCTTTCTAATACCAAGTCAAAGGCTCAAGATATTATAAAGGAACATTTCAGCAAGAGAAGTGAACTTCTTAAGGAGCTGGAATTATATAATAATCTGACAAAAGAAAAGTTTTTAAATGAAGCTAAGGCAAATCATTTTATAGATGCAGTTTTAAACGCAAGAAAAAAATTAAGTAATAGTAAACTTAAAAATGAGAAATACAACTTAATAAAATCCATCAAGGAAAATTACGACATTGATTTATTTTTCAAGTCTAGTGTTGAAAATTATAAAGTTCTTGCAAGTGTTTATAAAATATTTGAGGAATATTCATCTAATGTTGATAATTCACCTCTTGATTCCGTTAAGTCAAGATATACATTGGTCGAACATATAACAAATACTCAAAGTAAAAATAAAAAAGAAACTGATATTTACAAAGAGTTTAAAAGCCAAGATAAAGATGTTAGAATAACAGCATACAAAATTTTGGTTGAAAGATTTAATCAGAAATACAGAGGTCTAAACGATGACCAAAAAAGAATATTGAGTGAATATATTAATCATATTTCCAATTCACCCAAATTAACTGAATTTGTTAAAACAGAAATTAAAACTCTGAAAACAAAATTGAAAGAATCATCAGCAAAGATTGATGATAAAGCAGTTAAAATAAAATTAAAAGAAGTTTCAAATATTTTAAATACGGTTTATAAAAAACAGAAGATGGAAGATTCAGATGTTTTAACCATAATGAGATACTATGAACTTACAGAGGAGTTAGCCAATGTCTAATAAAAAGATTGAAAACATTGATGAATTATTAGATGAATTAGAAAAAGAGGTTGAAGAGGCTTCTGTTTCAGCAGGTGCTGGTCCCTATAATACAAAATATGCTTTTTCCGGTAAAAAGAAAAAAGATAAAAAAGAATATGAAAAGGTTGCAGGCTATACAGAATCAAAAGAAGTTAGCCTTTTCAAGAAAATAATGTTAGGTGAAGGTTCCTATAGGGAATACAAAAAAGACGAAACAATTTCAAATAAGAAAAAAGTGAATCTTGCTATTAAGGAAGTTTCCAGAATGATGTTTGAAATAGAAAAAATCGTTAACCAAAACATTAAACTTAAAACAGAGACTGGAATAGATTCAGATAAATATTGGAAATCTACACATTCCAGGCTTAATAAGATAAGTGAAAGAATGATTAAGGTGTCGAATAAAATTAAAAATTTGAGACAATAATGGATAAAAAACTATTCGAAGATATAGACGAAAAGGATATTGCTATTATTAGACAAATAATTCGAGACGAAATAGCAAATATGTATTTTCAACTTTATAGAAAAAGAGCAGTTTGGAGTAAATAATGAAACAATTATTAATAGATTATTGCACCTTTGAATTAACACCACAGCAACTTAATGAAGCCGAATCCAGAGGTGATGGTAGAGTAATTGTAACAGGTGTGCTTCAAAGAGCAGATGCAAAAAACCATAATGGTAGAATATATCCTTATCAAACTTTGATGAGAGAGGCTGACAAATATTCTAAAACACAGATAAAAGAAAAAAGAGCATTAGGTGAATTAGACCACCCTGATTCTTCAGTTGTCAACTTAAATAATGTTTCACATAATATTTTAGGTATTAAATGGAAAGGTAAAGATTTAATTGGTGAGGTCGAAATTCTTTGTGATAGACCAGGCCCGAATGGAACTACAGTTAAAGGTACACCTTCCGGAAATATTCTTAAATCTTTACTTTATCATGGAATTGCATTAGGTATTAGTTCCAGAGGTATGGGAAGTGTTAAAGAATTGAATGAAGGAGTTTTGGAGGTTCAAGACGATTTCGAATTAATTTGCTGGGATTTTGTTTCTAATCCATCTACACATGGTGCATTCATGTACCCCAAAACATCTGTATCTGGAATGAACGAAGGGTTAATTAGTGAAGGCATTAATAAAAAACATGCCGAAAACAAATATAAAAATATTGAGAAAATTATTACTGAAATAATTTGCGAAACAAAAGGCGTTTGTCCTTGTATACCAGGAGTAAACAAAAAATGAAAAAATTTAGTTTAAAACAAATAATCGATATCACATCTAACAAAAATACAGGTGATGATGTATCATTTAATAACAAGCCTGATGTGAAAGGTTTAGTAAATGAAGCATTTGAAAATGTAACACCTTATAGTGATATAGCAAATACTAATCAAAGGCCTATTACCGAAGAGGAAATTGCAAAGTTAACAAATGAAATAAGTTCAGCTTCAATGAAAAGAATGCAAGGACTTGTTAAAATTAATGATATTAAATCTTTAAGAAAAGTTGTTGGTTCGATAGCAGATGATATGGAGGACGAAGGGTTTGAGGCCGACGAAACAAGAGATTTTATTTTAAAATACGTTGATGCAGTATTAAGGAATTACTAATATGAAACTTAGAGATATACTATCAGAATCATTTTCTGCAAATAAAGCAGATGATAAAACAATCAATGAAAATTTTGAATTATTATTTGAATCTACCTTTAAAATGGTGTTGGCTGAAGGTTTCCCAAAACATTTTATTGGTTTACAGCCAAGAGATAAGGATTATATTTCTAGAGTCTACAGTGTAGGTCCTAAATCCAAAGAAACAAAAATTGATGCAAAACAAGGCACCAAAAAACCTTATAATGACCAATTGTTAATTTGGGTTGATGGTAATGATGAAATAATTGGTTGGGGAGTTGGTGCAAATGTTACCGATGAAAGACGAAAAAGTTATTGGAGACGCCAACCAGGAGCATCTAGAAAACAAATGCAGGACTATGCTATTAGTTCCGGTGGATATGCCGTAGCTATTTCTAAAGATGATTCACTTGCAAAACTTAGAAAAGACCGTTCCGACGCAAAATCAGGGAGTGACCTTGATTGGCAGGACCCACAAGAAAAAGTTTTTCAAAAACGTGCCAAAGATTATTTGGATAAAAAATCGAAGGTTTTAGAAGCTGCAGGTAAAAAGGAAATTGCAATTCTTAAAAAAGCATTTAATGACTATATGGACAATTTAGTTGAACCATTAAAAAAAGGTGATTTATATGGTGTTAGTGATATCATTGATATGAGTGGAAGGTCATATAAAGCACACAGTAAAGAAAGCTTTGCAACAATTAGAGCTGCGGCAGATCGTTTGGCAAAAATTGGCCATGTATTTTGGCAAATGAGATCGTGGACAGGCCAAATAAGAAATGCATCTGACTTAAACAGATTAGTTAATGATGTTGATAAAGCATTACAGGGGTAATAAAATGAAACTTAAAAAATTATTAGAATCGATTGAAAGAGAATCAAAACAGCCAAAGATTAATGAGACTAAAAAAGCCTTTTTTAATGCTATTAGAGAATTTTCATCTACAACCAACGAGGTATATAGTTCAAGAAAATTAAAGGAGCTTTCCAAAAAAATAGGTTCATTGGCTGAAATGGCTGAAAGGATTACATTATCTGAAACTGATGGTTGGTTTGACCAGGTATCTGTAAAAAGAGATATGAAATCAATTAAAGAGGCAGCTAAAATATTTTCTCAAACATGCGAAGAAATGTCAACATTGCAACAAAGATTAGAATCTGCTTATGAAGATGTTGGTGTTAAATTAGGAAAATATTATGACCTTTCAGAAGCTATGGACCCTGTTGGTCAAGAAGATGGTGACATCGATAATGATGGTGACGAAGATGAAACAGATGAATATTTGGCAAATAGAAGAAAAGCTATTTCAAAAGCCATCAAAAACGAATCAGTAAAAGCCTCTGATTTAAGTTCAGTAAGTAAAGCAAGAGCTACATCTGAATTAAAACAAAAAATCAAAGGTAAAAGAGCTGATGGTTTAGGTGAATATACTGGAGCTATTTATGGAATTGATGATTCTGGTGAAGCTCATGAAATTAGAACTATTGATAGTATAAATAAATATAAAAGGTTTGGACTTGGTGAATCTCGATTAAACGAATCTCAATTTATGTCTAAACCAGAAATAAACAAAGTCCTTAAAGGGTTAGGCTTTGGACTTATTAAAATGAAAATTAACATGTATCAAAGTAAAACTTATCCTTCTAAACAGCAAGGTATAAGAGGAGGTTCAGTAGGACCAATGACAGCAACGAGCGCCCACTTAAACCATAACAGAGAAGCTCTGAATAAAGTTAAAGATAAGCTAGAGAGTATCGGTGGTAGAGTTGAAGAAACACGTGCGGACTTGACTGTTGCCTTTCCTTCTAAAAAGGGTGAACTAGTCTATAATTTTTTATGGAGCTTATATCCTACTTATGCAGGTAATGATTATGACCCTAGCTATAAAACATATTGGCTAACATATACAGTAGCAGAAAGAAAACCTGCAGCAAAGGTTTAGATGAAATTTCCTACATACGAAGACTTTAAGAAAAGCCCTATGACTGCAATTGCTTTCGCTGCTCTTGTGGTTGTAGGGTATCTTTATATGGACCTTAAGTCTGCTCAGTTAACATTGATTGATTCTCATAAACAACAATTCAAGGAATATGTAGAAGACTGTGCAAGAAGAGAGCAATCACAAAATAAAGAAATAAAGGCATTAAGAGAAGACCTTTCAAGATTACAGGATAAGTTCCTAAAAATGGTTGAAATCTCAAACAACAAATAAAGGTAAAATGAAAAATAAAGTTTTTATACTATCTGCAATTGTTTTGTTATCATGTGGCAAAAAAGAAGAAAAACAATCAACTGAAGATTTAATATACACACACGAGGCTGATACTCAGAATTACCATATAAAAGAGTTGGATAAGATATTGAGTCTAGGTGATTCAGCAATGAAAAATATTGAGCAGAAAAAACAAAATATGAAAAAGGTCAATGACCGAATGTCACATCAAGTAGAAAATGCTCAACATTTGGTTGATATCTATAGAGATAGTATATGTAAAATGGAAAATAAATCAAATACGTGTGACAAATGTATTGAAATGCAGAAAAGAAATATCGTAATAAAAGATTCCTTCATATATAATATTAGTTACATCGATACCTCAGTATATTTAATAGATACAATATACGATACAATTATTATACCTAAAAAGGTTGATAAAAAAAGATTGAAAAAAAATGAAAAATAATTGCTAAAATATTTCTCTATATCAAATATTTTTAGTATATTAGTACCATATTTATTAACCAAAAATTATTTCTATGGCTAGAAGTTTTAAAGGTGGTGGAAACCACGGTGGTAAAATCCACAAAAAGAAAAGGGTACGTAGATCCGCTGAGGATTTTGTTTTACCCGGAAGTTTAGGTGTAAATGTACCAGGCAATCAACCAGGTGACTTGGAATCTGCTTTAAGGAAATTCAAGAAAATGGTAAAGGAGGCTGGAATTGTCTACGAAATTAAAAGTAGAAAGGAGTACACAAAGCCTACAACGAAGAGAAGAGCAGAGAAAAAATCTGCAATTAGAACAAATCAAAAAATGTTAAGGGAAGGGGGTGATTTTTAGAAGTTTATCTTCATAACCTTAACATATGTTAAAAAGGTGTAAAATTTTACACATAAGAGGTCTCCTATTTTTAGGAGGCCTTTTTTTATTCTTTTTTTTAAATAATTTGTCATTTTTTTTATGTCATTTTGACATTTTAACTTAGCTGCGTTATATTTATATTCAAATACATCATTTCCTATATGATGTCAAATTAATTATATTATCTATTGCAGTTTAAATAACTGTATTTCCAAACTAAATATTTGAGGAGTTCTAAATGGACAAAAAATTAAAGGAAGCTATTGCTGACGCAAAGACTGTTAGAGAAACGGCTTTGGCTCAAGCTAAACTTGCTTTGGAAGAAACATTCTCTCCACAACTCAAATCTATGATTTCTGCAAGATTACAACAAGAAGAAATCGATGATGAAGAGGAAGTCGAAGAGGAAGTTCCAGCAATGGATGCGGAAGTTGAAGACGAAGTATTTGCAGACGACGAGATAGCAATGGACGACGAATTGGAAGACGAATTAGAGGCTGAAGAAGAATTTGAGGCTGAAGAGGAGTTGGAAGATGAAGATGAGCTAGAATTAGAAGCAATCATTAGAGAATTGGAATCTGAAGACGAAGATGAAGAAACTTATTCTGAAGGTGAAGAGGAAGAAGACGAAGTTAAAGAATCTTACGATGAAGAAGAATCTGAAGAAGAAATCGATCTTGAGGAAATTATCCGTTCACTGAGAGAAGAGGAAGAAGACGAAGCTGAAGAGGAAGAGGAAGCTATGGTACCGGAATCTTTATATAAAGAGGCATTGGAAACTGTTGCTAAACTAAGAAGTACTCTTAATGAAGTTAATGTTCTTAACGCTAAATTGTTGTATGCTAATAAATTATTCAGAACATACAATTTAAATGAATCTGTTAAAGCGAAAATTATTGAGGCTATTGATAGAGCTGAATCAGTTAGAGAAATCAAATTGGTTTACTCAACATTGGCTGAAAACTTTAAAGGTTCAGTAGAAAAGAACAATAATAAAACTACAATTAAAGAGGGATTTGCATCAAAGGCTCAACCTTCGACAAAACCAAGTAAAGAAATCATTACTGAAGCAAATGCACAAGTAAATAGATTTCAGAAATTGGCAGGTATTAAAAAGTAATTTATAAATTTTTTTAAATTTTTGGAGAAACAAAAATGGAAGTTAAAAATCTTTTAACTGATGCTAATGAAACTTACAGACAGCAAATCTCTGAGACAAGAGCTTTGGTAAATAAGTGGAATAGCACGGGTCTTCTTGAAGGAATCAACAAAGAATATGACCAACATGGTATGGCAGTTCTTTTAGAAAACCAAGCAAGACAATTAATTCAAGAGGCATCAAGAACTGGTGGACAAAACTCAGAAGAATGGTCAGGCGTTGCTTTACCATTAGTAAGAAGAGTATTCGCTGAAATTTCTGCAAAGGATTTCGTATCTGTTCAACCAATGAACTTGCCTTCAGGTCTAGTATTTTACTTAGACTTTAAATATGGTACTACTCAAAACGGATTTACTTCTGGTACTGATGTAATGGGTAATACATCTAGTTCATCTGTACCTACTGGTGGTCTTTATGGTCCTGGTAAACAGGCTTACTCAAGTAAGAAACAAGGTTACACTGCAGCATCTACAAATCCAACTGTAACTACAGCTTCTTGGGCAGATGTAAATTATGATTCAGATTTATCTGCGTCTATTGCAACTGGTTTAGCTGGTGATGTTGGTCTTAAGAAAGTTGTATTAAACTCTGCTAAATCTGATTTCGATGCTGATATCGATTTCTTAGGTGCTAGAGCTTTCCAAATTTCTGGTTCAACTATTACTATTCACCAATTCTATCCAGCATTCACTGTAGGTGATGCTTCAGCTAACACTGTAACATTTATTGTTTCAGCTTCTGCTCACTCTGCAACTGCTGCTAACTACCACTTAGAATATCAATTGAATCCTTCAACTGCATACGATAGAGGTGACTTCGAGCAAACTTCTGCTGGATTCTCTGCTAACCCTGAAACAGATTTAGCAATTCCAGAAATCAATGTAGAATTAAGAAGTGAAGCAATCATTGCGAAGACTAAAAAGTTAAAAGCTGCTTGGTCTCCTGAATTCGCTCAAGATTTAAATGCTTACCATTCAATCGATGCTGAAGCTGAATTAACTTCTATGTTATCTGAGTATATTTCAATGGAAATCGACTTAGAAATTTTAGAAATGTTAATGGAAGATGCTTTACATTCAGATGTTTGGTCTGCTAGAATCGCGAAGCGATACAATGGTGGTACTGCTGGTACTGAGGCTGATTTCTCAGCTGAAGATGCTCCACTTGGTGGATCTGCATTAGCTTACACTCAAAACTCTTGGTTCCAAACTTTAGGTACTAAGGTTCAAAAATTATCAAACAGAATCCATACTTCAACAATGAGAGGTGGAGCTAATTTCTTAGTTGCTTCTCCAGATGTATGTACTATCTTAGAATCAATTCCAGGATACGCTGCAGATACTGATGGTAATAAATTTGAATTTGCAATGGGTGTTCAAAAAGCTGGTTTATTAAACAGTAGATTCCAAGTTTATAAGAATCCATACATGCAAGAGAACACAATCCTTATGGGATTCAGAGGTAGCCAATTCTTAGAAACTGGTGCAGTTTATGCTCCTTATGTTCCTTTGATTATGACTCCTTTAGTTCTTGACCCTAAGAACTTTACACCAAGAAAAGGTGTGATGACAAGATATGCTAAGAAAATGGTTCGTAAAGAATTCTTCGGAAAAATTTACGTTAACGATTTAAACTTAGTTTAATCTTAGGTTAATAATCTTATCTAATAAGGGCTGGCTTTTGCTGGCCCTTTTTAGTGTTAATAAAATTGTTAATAACTTTTTGAAAAATAAACTTTAAAAAATTTCTTTTTATCAAATAAAATGCCTATATTAGTAGTATACTAATAGGAAATGATAACAACAAAAATTAATGGTTATGATGACAGCTACTACAACTCCGGAAACTTTTTCAACTACTAACTTTGGAACTAGCGATTTTATGGACCGCATTCGCAAGGAGGTAATTATTACATATTCTCCTGAATTGAGGAGAGAGGTATCTCAAGCGATCGATGCTCAGGCAGAGGCATTAGCTACCGAGGATAAAAGTAAATGGGAGTGGATTAGAGATTTATATGACTCAATGAAGATTGAGGTACCTATGAAGAACATTTCCTTCAGACAGGCTCAGGTAATTGCTGAACCTTGGAGAATGGCTAATCCTAAAGGGTTTGCCAACATAATTGAAAAGGAATCGAATTCCTTTATTGGTAATACTACCTGGGAGGACCAGATGAATATGTTTTGGGGATACGAAACATTTACTCCCGAAGGAGAGGCTGCAGCTTTTGCAAGGAATGAAGAGGCAAAGGCTTTAGGTATACCTGGACCAAGCTGGGAATAAAAATTCCAAAAAAAATGTTAAAAAATTTCTCTATATCAAAAATTATTGTTATATTAGCTATAGGAAATTAAAGGATAACATAACTATTAAACAGCTTATATTATGGCAACTACAGATTATACATCAGACAAATTCGTAATTGGTTTCACTAATAAATACTTCACATTGTGGAGTTATGAACTTCAACCTCTATATTCTACCCTGATGACTGCTGCAGGTGAACAGCACTTTAAGTCAGGTGAACAGCATATCTTTCGCTATATCAAAAACATTTCTATGGACGAGTCTAAGGCTCGTGAACAATATCCTGAATTAAATATTAATCCTGACCTTAGAGGGAAGGAAAGAGAATATTCGTGGTCTAGTGGTTATGGTGGTCGTACAGAATATGCACCAGAACTGTTACATAGAGGACGTCATACAGGTGCAGCTATTGCCAGTTTCGAAGATGCCAGCTATCTTGCTTGGTTCGCAGATGAATATGGAAATGGCGATCCAGAAAGACAGGCCTTAATTGAAAGTCGTCTTAATGAGTTAAAATGGTTTAAGTATAAAGGTTATAGATGGATGCCAGAGGCTAAATACAACGAACTGGTTCAACGTGACCAAGCCAAATCAGATATGTTGGCTCAGTTTGCAGATGGTGGTCAATTAACTGTTCAGTTTGAGCGAAATCTAGATGGTATAGGTTGTTATAAACATAACGGTGTTGAAATCTTTTTTTCTAATATTAAGAAAATGTCGTATAGCGGTTATGCATATGCCTTGCCTGAAGTTAAAGGTCGAGGTAAAAAGATTAAAGGTAAAACATTGCAGTTAACAGTTAAAACAGGTCAATATGAACGTGCTAATGAATATGGTGATGTTTATACTGGTCAAGCTCTTATTGTTGAAGATTTCGTTATTGAATAACAATCATTTTAAATATTTAATATAACAGCCGGCTTTGACCGGCTTTTTTGGTTTATTATCGTTTGAACTGATATTTATAAATGTAATTCTGTATAAAACAATAAGGAGACAAATATGGCAAACATACCAATTTGGGATGATAATCCAGGAGCTATTAGTGGGGCAACGCCTTTTGGTTATTATGATACTGAATCTGATTTCCAAGCTGATGGTCCTAAAGTTGCAAAATGGTGTGCCAGAAGATTAGGATATCCGGTAGTAGATATTGAATTACAATCAGGTTCATTTTATGCATGTTTTGAAGAGGCTATTAATGAATATTCAGCAATAGTAAATAATTGGAATATTCGTGATAATATGCTCAGTATACAAGGAGCATCAACAGGTTCATCATTTACAGGTGTTAATTTACAGGAAAATTTAGGTAGAATAATACAATTGGCTGAATCTTATGGAAGTGAAGTAGGTTCAGGTGGTACTGTTGATTGGAAAACAGGATATATTGAAACTTCAGCTAGTTTACAAGAATACGATTTAGATACACTGTGGACTCAGGTTTCTGAAAGTGGAAATACCATTGAAATAAAAAGAGTTTTTCATCAAAATGACCCTGCAATTGTA
>Ga0129342_1000769_pt1 | contig 14198 bp, 12 predicted proteins | sample CPBDNA_5_FD_94426 | JGI IMG/M metagenome (GOLD analysis project Ga0129342, IMG submission 94426) | Freshwater to marine salinity gradient microbial communities from Chesapeake Bay, USA - CPBay_Sum_15_0.2_DNA | ecosystem: Environmental > Aquatic > Marine > Coastal | place: USA: Chesapeake Bay...
AAAATAGCTTTAAAAAAAATAAAAAAAATTAAAAAAATTACGGAGAATGATATCTATAATGGATTAGTTACTCTATTAGGACTTGGTGGATCTACTAATGCAATAATACATTTAACTGCTATAGCTGGTAGAGCGAATGTTAAAATTGATTTAAAAAAATTTAATCAAATAAGTGAAAAAGTTCCTGTACTTGTTAATTTGAAACCAACAGGAGTAAATTATATGGAAGATTTTTATTACGCAGGTGGTATGAACGCTTTTTTAAAAGAAATGAAACCTTTTTTAAAAGCAAATACATTTAATATCGAAGGTAATTCTATTGCAAGTATTATTAAAAAAAATTCTAATTCTTTTCATGATACAAATATTATTCGTAAAAGAAAAACACCATTTGAAAAAAAAGGTGGTTTGGTAGCTTTGTTTGGAAATATTTGTCCTAATGGTTCTATCTTAAAAAGATCAGCGGCAGACAAATCTTTGTTTGAAAAAACTGGCAAAGCCTATGTATTCGACGATATTAAAGTGATGTCAGAAAAGATTGATGACCCTAAATTAAATATTTCTAAAGATGATTTTTTAGTGCTTAAAAATATTGGTCCCAAAACTGTTTATGGAATGCCGGAGGCTGGATATTTACCAATTCCTAAAAAATTATTAAAGCAAGGTGTAAAAGATATGATCCGAATATCTGACGGAAGAATGAGTGGAACTGCATTTGGAACTATTATTTTACATATGTCACCTGAGTCTTCAGTAAAAGGTCCATTTGCAACTGTTCAAACTGGAGATAAAATAAAATTGAGCGTTAAAAATAAAACTTTAGATCTTCTTATATCTAAAAAAGAATTGGAAAATAGAATGAGCAAACTAGATAGCAAGCAACCAAAAATAAATAGAGGTTATAAAAAATTATACTACGATTCAGTTTTGCAAGCAGATGAAGGTTGTGATTTTAATTTTTTACAATATAAGAATAAATAATGAATTTTAAAACGATTGCTCCCATTGGTTTTTTAGTATTAGCAATTGCAGCTATTATTTTGCCTAAAGATATATTTACGGCAATTTTAGTTTTTCTTATGATTTTAAGTGGCGTGGTAACGATTTTTAGTAATATTGATATTTTTGGTGATGATGAAAGGGATAAATAATTTATGAATATTTTAGCAGTTACAACATCATACAGTTTTGAACTAACCTTGATCTGCATGATTGCAGCAAGTTTGTATTTCTTATTAGAGAGATACAGGCTGTCAGGAAAATATAAAAAAGTTTCTACTCTAGCCTTTTTAACAGTTGCTCTCGCTATTGTTGAGTACCTAGGAATGAGGGACTATTTCGGTATTGAAAATTTATCATCAAATAATGTTAATTTTCCTACAGAATTTAGATATTTAACTTGGGCGGTATCAACACCGTTGATGCTTTATACTTTTTTTGTGCTTTCAGGATTCAATGTTATTTATAAAAAAACTGCAATAGCAACTTTGCTTTTAAATTTTACAATGATTACAAGTGGTTTTTTTTCTGAAATGTCATTTTCGAGAAATTTAGCTAGCTTAGATTTTGCCATTATAATGTTTGCTATTGGTTTTTCTGCTTGGCTGGGTATTGTTTATATATATAATTATTTACTGCCTTCTTATTTAACAAGTATAAAATCAGCTGAACAAAAATACTTGCAACACTGTCTTAGCTCGCTGGCAAAAATAGTAACATTTGGTTGGTTAATTTATCCTGTTGGATTAGTAATTTCTTTTTATGACCCTTCATTAGAAACTGCTTTGATGAGAGAATTAATTTATAATTTGGGTGATTTATTTAATAAAATAGGTTTTGTGATTATTTGCTACTTCTGCGCTATTAAGCTTTCCAAATTAAGGAATTAAAACAGAAGGTCCTGTAAGAATTCTAGCAGCTAAATCTTCATGTGCTTTTCTTGCATCTGCTAAAGAATATTTTTTAAAGATGCTGGCCTTTACTTTTCCAGATAAAATAGCATCAAATACCATTTTTGCTGAAAGTTCTAGTTCTTCTCTTATTGCAGTGTAGGGCATAACAGAAGGTCTGGTAATAAATATTGCTTTAGGTGCTAAATGTTTTTTTGGATCAATAGAGCTTACTACTCCTGATGCATTACCAAAGGTTAATAGAGTTCCTCTAACTTTAATTGCAGCAATAGAACCTTCAAATGTTTTTAAACCAACACCGTCGTATACAGCATCAGCACCTTTGCCATTAGTAATTTCCATCACTTTTTTTGCAAAATCTTCTTTGGAATAATTAATAACATGATGACAGCCATTTTTTTTAGCAATTTCAATTTTTTCATCAGATCCAACCGTTCCAATAATTGTACATCCTATAGCTCTTGCCCACTGACAGAACAATTGTCCAACACCACCAGCTGCTGCATGAAAAAGAATAGTATCTGTTTTTTTAACAGCATAAGCTCTATGCAAAAGATATTCGCAAGTCATACCCTTTAAAGTAATAGATGCAGCAATTTCATCAGAAACTCCATCCGGAACTTTCACTAATTTTTCTTGTGGCATGATCTGCTTTTCTGCATAAGCTCCTATAGGCATACAAGCGTGAGATACTCGGTCACCAACCTTCAACATAGTAACTCCCGAGCCTATTTCTTCTACGACACCGCAGGCTTCAAGGCCGAGACCACTAGGAAGTGGAATGGGATAAACACCTGTTCGGTGATAAACATCAATAAAATTAAGACCAATTGCCTTATTATCAATAAGTACTTCGTTAGGATTAAGCTTAGGAAGATCAATATTTTTATATTGTAATACTTCTGGGCCGCCAAATTGTTCTATTTGAATTGCTTTAACCATAGGGCTTTGTAGTTATCTTTGTTCAAAATTTCAATCTTTAATTTTTGGAAGATTTTTCAACTCTTTGGTAAAAATATATTTTTCAAAAAAAGAACTATATTTTTGATATATCTTAAAAGTTAACAAAGATAATAACAATCCAAATATAATTCTAGCAAAAATAACACTTGAATAATGACCACCAACTGCAAGCATTAAAATTGTATCTTCTATGATTGCATGCACCAAGTTCAACATAGATACAGAAAGAAATACACTTTGTTTGTCTATTTTTCCTGTTCTAACTTCTTTGATTAAAATTCCACCTCCAAATTGAAGACCAATAGTCATACCCACAATTACAATATTCATTGCATCTTTTCCTATTCCAAACAATTTTAATGGCGGAACCAAAATTTTTTTTAAAAAACTTTCTACTCCTATTTCTTTAAGAATTTGTAAAATAGTTACCATGACAATTACTATCAGCAATACGTAAGATAGATTTATTGCTTGGTCTTGAATCCAATATAAAAAACCCTCTCTTAGCGGTTCAATTGTAAACAGGGTGGAATAAGGTTCTTGTAGAATATTAAAATACTCATAAATATGATGAATAATAAAGCAAATAAAGAAAGCTGAGAGTATTCGAAATACGAAAGTATATACAAAAGAGATTCCAGCAGATTTTGAAATAGCACATTCTATAAGTAGATTGTGACAAATTAAAATAGCAGTTGTTAGAATTGTTATTTGAGCAACAGTAACTTCCAATCCTGGTATTAGATTGATGAGCAATACTAAAGCTGCGTAAATATTAACGATAAAGGCGGTTACCCACACAATCCCTAATTCAGGTGGAAGACCTATAATACTCATAAGAGGAGCAAATATTTTTGAAGTTAATGTTATAGCGCCAATTATTTCTAATAATTTAATAATAAATACAAAAGGAATTAAAATTTTAAAAAGCGGGACAGCCACCTCTTTAATTTCAGTAAATAAATTTTTAAAAAATAACATCAGGAAAAGCGTTATAATGATTGAAGCATATTATTTAAATTATATTTAACTTTAAAATTATATAAGTTAAAGTAATTAAGAAAGAAGAGGTGTTTTTTATGCTAGGTTATGCAATCTTTAATATTAATGTTACCAATCCAGAAGATTATAAGCAGTATTTGCAAAATGTTACGGCTATTGCCGAAAAATTTGGAGGCAAATACATTGTTAGGGGCGGGCAACGCACAGTCATTGAAGGAACTTGGTCTCATCCAAGAACGGTTGTCATACAATTTCCAAGTTATGAAAAAGCTTTAGAATGGTATCGTTCTGATGAATACAAGCCTATCAGGCAAATTAGGTTAGATAATGCAGTCACGAATGCCATTATTATTGAAGGTGCTTAATTTTATAAAAATTTAGCTAGAATTTTTGGTATTTGTTCTTTGAATGCAAAATAACCTTTAGTTGAAAATTGCCAACAATATTTATCATACTCTCTAGCTTGATATACAATTGAAAGATCCTTTTTTATAGTTTTGATAAAATCATTCTCATAACCAATAGTGATGTAAGGCAAGATTATTTGTTCGATATTTTTTTCTAAAATAATTTTTTGAAGATCTTCAATAGTTTGAATGTAAATTTCTGAATTAAATTTATTTTTTATTTTATTTTTAAGTTCATTATTGATTTTATCTTTAAAATCTAAAACTTGAGTAGAGTAATTTTTATCTTTTAAGGTTGTATTAAAGTCAATTAGTCCATAAATATAATTTTCTTTAATTTCAGTTGTGTCAGACAAAGAGAACTCTAGATTATGATACAAAAACAAAGATTTTTTTTGTTTTATCTCATCATAATTAATAGCGTTCACTGCATAATCTTTATTCTCTATTTTTGAATTAGCCTTTTCATTTAAATGTAGATTTTCATATTTTTTTGATGAAAATTTATTAATATTCCACTCCGTTGCTAGGTAGTGTTTACCTTTAGTGTGCAATCCTGCAACCCATCTCCAACTAAGTGTATTGGATGCCGCATCCCCATCAATTAGATGTTTAAGAAAAAAATCCGCACCAAGTTGCCAAGGTAAATTAAGAGTAAAAATCCAAATACTAGCAAACCACATTCTTGCATGATTGTGAAGATAGCCACTCTTCTTTAGCTCGACTACCCAATCATTAAAACAGGCAATGTTAGTATTGCCAGCTATCGCACGTAAGTAATCTTTATCTTGGGACATTTGTAATAAATTATTCAGATCTTTATTATAATCGTCCCACACTTGAGGTCTTAACTCTAGCCAACCTTTCCAGTAGGTTCTCCAAAATATTTCTTGAATAAATTTTTCAATTTTTTTAAATGAAAATTTATTATAAGCTGATTGGATAACTTCCCATTCATCAATAATTCTATGAGTTATAAATTTTGATAATTTGCTTACGCTAGATTGTTTCTCATTGCCAAGATCAAAGTTACGATTTAATGCGTAAGAGCCCAATTTCTTTTGACTAAAATACTCTAGTTGAGCCAAAGCTTCATCTCTAAGTTTCATAAAAAACTAGACAAATATTAGTTAATTCTCTCAAAAATATTAAATAACAATTCTGAAACATGCTTTGCATCTCTTTTGGAGAAATCAAAAATTTGCTGTCTACAACTAGTTCCGTTAGCAACTACAACATCGTCTGGATTGTCATTGATGGTTGGAATTAAAGAAAGATTGGCCATTTTTTTTGATATTTCGTAATTTTTAGAACCATATCCAAATGAACCTGCCATTCCACAACAACTACTATCAATGGGTTTGTATTTGATTTTTAAAGTAGAAAGTAACTCGAGCAATCCTTTAAAGCGATCTTGAGATTTTTGATGACAGTGACCATGAACTAAAACATTTTTGTTATAGCTATGACTTGTAATTGAATTGCCCTTTTTAATTTGATCTAAAATAAATTCTTCCAATAAATAAAAAGTATTTTGTAATTTATCTCTATTTTCAATTCCTTTAATAGATTTAAATTCATCATTAAAGGTTAATAAGCATGATGGCTCGATGCCTACGACAGGCATTTCTGCATAACCATTTTTGTATAGATAATTTACCATTCTATTCATTTCATATTTTGCTTTATCCATTTGTCCGTAGGAAATATAAGTTCTTCCACAACAAAGCGGTCTTGATAAATTCACATCATCAAAACTAGGAATGATAGCTTCAAATCCAAATTTATTGAGAACTTTAATGGCATACATAATATTTTTAATTTCAAAATTGATATTAAAGGTATCTGCTAAAAGAATAACTTTATTAGCCAACTCTGGTTGAGTTTGGTAAATTTCTTTTAAAGGCTTTATGTTTTGCACTTCAGGCATTTGTCTTTTGGCTGAAAATCCAATTTGCTCAATTATGCTATTTAAAATTGGAATATTTTTTATTTTATTAAATAGGGGAGCTATAATTTTTATTAACCAGATTAATTTTGGCATATTAGAGATTACTTTATCTTTCATACTCATGCTAAATTTTTGGTAGTAGTGTGATAAGAATTCACTTTTCATTTTGGCCATATCTACGCTCATCGGGCATTCTCGCTGACATGCTTTGCAACTTACACATAGTTCCATAGTTTCAAACATTTCTTTGGATGCAAAAGAACCTTCCGGTAGTTGATTAGACAAAGCTAGTCGTAGTGTATTCGCTCTACCACGCACTAAATCTTTTTCTTCTTTAGTAACTCTGTAAGAAGGGCACATTACCCCTGAGTCTAATTTTCTACATGCGCCATTGTTATTACACATTTCTACCGCATCAGAAAATTGACCCCATTCCGACCAGTCATAATGAGTAGTTATATTTTCTGCTTTATAATCAGCCTTATATCGCATTTTAGTTCGATCATCAGATTTATAGGCTCTAACAATTTTTCCTGGATTTAGGAGGCCATGAGGATCAAAAGTATCTTTGATTTCTTCAAACGCATTTACAATTTTTTTACCAAACATCATTTCATGAAACTCAGATCTAACAATTCCATCGCCATGTTCGCCAGAGTGTGAACCTTTATATTTTTTTACCATAGCAAAAGCTTCCTCAGCAATAGATCTCATATTTTTTACATCTTCTTCTGTTTTCATGTTAAGAACCGGTCTTACATGTAAAGTTCCCACGGATGCATGTGCATAAAACATGCCGCTCGTATTATATTTTTTAAAAACGTCTTTTAGGCCAGAGGTGTAATCCGCAAGATGCTCTAAAGTGACGGCACAATCTTCAATAAAGGCTACTGCTTTTTTATCTCCTTTCATGGACATTAAAATATTGAGACCTGCTTTTCTAATTTCAAAAATAGCTTTTTGATCTTTGAGATTTTCATGGGCTGCAAAATCATTTTCAGAATTATCTGATTTAACTAATGACTCTAAATCTTTTAATTTTTGTCTTATCAGATTGATATCATCATCAATAAATTCAACCATAAGAACAGCTTCTGGATTGCCTTTAATGTATTTTTTAATCTCACCAGCGTATAAAGGAATGGCTTTTGCCAAATCTATTAAGTTGTGATCTAATAATTCTACTGTCGTGGGTTTGAGCTTGACCATTTCTTTCACAATTGACATAGCTTCTCTAAAGCTTTTAAAAAAACAAACCCCCAAAACTTTTTGTTTTGGAATATCCCATAACTTTAATTTTACCTTATTAAAAAGAGATAAGGTTCCTTCAGATCCAACTAAAATGTTGGATGTATTGAAACCATTTGGATTAATTAAATCAATATTATAACCACCAACTCTCCGTTGCGTAATAGGAAAGTGTAAATCTATTTCTTCTTTTGTTTTATCTTTAATTTCTAAAAATTTTTTTATAATTTCATATTTACGATTATGATTGTTGGTGATCTCTAAATAATTTTTATCAATATCTTCAAAAGTATGAATAGTTCCATCATCTAAAATAGCTTCTACGGCTAAAACATTATTAACCATATTCCCATAGTAAAGAGAGCGAGATCCGCAGCTATTATTTGCAGTCATACCTCCAATAGTGGCTCTACTACTGGTGGATACATCTACCGGATACCAGATACCATATGGTTTTAAATAAGCATTTAGTTGATCAAGTACAATTCCTGGCTCTACCCAAACTGTTTTTTCCTCAACATTTAAATCTAAAATTTTATTTTGATGTCTGGAATAATCTAGAACTATACACTCCCCAACAGTCTGCCCACATTGAGAACTGCCGCCACCTCTTGCCAGTAAAGGAATATTATTTCGTTGAGAATAATTCATTAATTCAAGAACATCATTAGTATCTTGTGGCAAAACTGCTCCAACAGGCATCATCTGATAAAGAGAAGAATCAGTGCTGTATCTACCTCTAGAAAAATTATCAAATAAGACTTTACCCTTAATCTTGCTTTGAATTTCTTTAGCTATTTTATTAATTTGGTTTTCAGTTAAACTCATTGTTATTTATCCTTAGCATTATTTTTTATTTTTATAAATTAAAGAACCAAATTTTTTCATAGCATCTTCAGAGATTGTTAAACCTAATCCAGGTTCTTTATTTAATGTAAGCCAACCGTTTTTAATTTCAGGTGGATTGGTAAAAAGCTCTGCTTGCAATGGATCTCTTTCTGGATCTGGAAAAGATTCTACAATTCTTCCTGCTGGGGTAGAAGCAACAAGTTGTGCATGAATGTAGCAATCATGATGAGGAGCAACGTCCACATGATTAAGTTCGCAAAGCGCCGCTAACTTTCTTCCATGTGTGAAACCTCCAAACATTGTAACGTCAAATTGTAATATTTGAATAGCATCCTCTTCTAAAAAAGACCTACATCCGTAACTGGTAATCTCACTTTCTCCTCCTGAAAGTGGTATCGTAGTTCTTTTTGATAAAATTTTAGTTTGTCTGCGATCATCTTCCCATCTTAAAGGCTCTTCTAGCCATGTAGGTTTTAATGGCTCTAATAACTTACAAGCTTCTGTTGCAGTTTTGAGATCCCATGCTCGATTTACGTCAACCATTAAGTCTTTATCGGGACCAATTACTTCTCTTATAATTTCCATTCTTTTAATATCTTCGCTTAAACTTAGTCCACCTACTTTTCCTTTAAAACCTTGATGGCCATCAGCTACTAATTGTTCTATTTCTTCTCTTAATTGAACATTGTCCTTACCGTCTTGGTAATAAGCGCAAGTGACATAACAGGGAACTTTATCCCGAAAGCCACCAAATAATTGATACAGCGGTAAACCAGATTTTTTTCCAATCAAATCCCAACAAGCAATATCCACTGCTGAAGATATTCGTATCAAAGCCTCTCGACTCCATTTTTTTTCATTAGATATTCTTGTGTCTGTGAGATTAAAAATTTTATTATAAATTTGTTCTGGTTGATAAGGGTTCATACCCACAATGAAATCAGCAAGACCATTGCTAAATGGTTTAAGTATGGGGGTAATATCGGTGTAACTTGTGGCAAGACCAAAACCTTCGATACCATCTTTAGTTTTAATTTTTACCAATAACTCATTTGCATTTGGAACTATAAAGTGGCTAACCCAGAATGGTTTTTTTTGCTCAGGTCCCTTTAAAGCATAAATTTCAATCGTATCAATTGTATCCATAAGATCTTTAAGCTATTAATTTATAAGTAGATCTTGATAAAATACAGGTTTATTTAGGTTTGCCAAAAAATAATAAAAAGCATATATACGCGTATGGCAAAATCAAACTCGTTCAAAGCTGGTCGACATTTCTTACAAATACCAGGACCTACCAATCTACCTGATAGAGTATTACGAGCAATGGACAGGGCTATTATTGACCATAGAGGACCAGAATTTGCTGAAATATCCAAAAGAGTTTTAGATAGAATTAAACAAGTTTTTAAAACAAATAACCCAGTGGTAATGTTTCCAGGATCTGGAACAGGTGCGTGGGAAGCTGCAATCGTAAATACTTTAAATCCTGGTGATAAAGTTTTAATGTTTGAAACTGGTCAGTTTTCTTCCTTATGGTCTGAAATTGCAGTTAAATTTAAATTAGATGTAGACTTAGTTCCGGGTGATTGGAGATCGGGAGTGGATCCAAAGATTGTTGTACAAAAATTATCCGATGATAAAGAAAAAAAAATTAAAGCAGTATTTGTAGTTCATAACGAAACATCAACAGGTGTTGCTAGTAGAATTGGTGAAATAAGAAAAGCAATAGACAGCGTAAATCATCCAGCTCTTTTTATGGTGGATACGATTTCTTCTCTTGCATCTATTGATTTTAGACACGACGAATGGAAAGTGGATGTAACAGTCGGAGGTTCTCAAAAAGGATTGTTATTACCACCCGGTCTTTCATTTAATGCAGTAAGTCCAAAAGCTTTAGAGGCGCACAAGAATGCAACAATGCCAAAACATTATTGGGATTGGAAGCCAATGTTGGAGAATAATAAAAATGGTTTCTTTCCTTTTACTCCTGCAACTACATTGGTGTATGGATTGGACGAGGCAATTAACATGTTGTTAGAAGAAGGTTTAGAAAATGTATTTGCTCGACATCAAAGACACGCTCATGCAACTAGATTGGCCGTAAAAGCTTGGGGACTGGAAATTTTATGTAAAAATGAAAATGAATATTCAAATTCTTTGACTGCGGTTATGTTACCAGAAGGTCACGATGCAGATAATTTTAGAAAAGTTGTATTAGATGAATACGATATGTCTTTAGGAATGGGTTTAAATAAAGTTAAAGGAAAAGTTTTTAGAATTGGACATCTAGGTGATTTTAACGATCTTATGCTCATGGGAACATTGTCCGGCGTAGAAATGGGATTAAATAAAGCAAAAATTCCTTTTAAATCTGGTGGTGTCATGGCTGCTATTGAGTATTTGTCCAAATAAACATTTCTTTTTATATTTTAAGCCTAGATTTCTTTACATAAATTTACTAAATTAGTTTTTTATAAATTTAATTATGGGGGACAAATGAGAAAACTAAGCAAAATTATTGCCTTATTTACTTCTGTTATTTTTATCGCCTCAGCTTCTCAAGCATTGGAATTAAAATTTGGTCACGTAGGAAAACCAGGTTCATTATTTGCAGAGTCAGTTGAAAATTTCGCGAAAATAGCAAATGCAAAACTAGGCAGCAAAGCTAAAGTGGTGGTGTATGGTTCATCACAACTTGGTGATGACAAAGCTGGAATGCAAAAATTAAAACTTGGTACAGTAGATATGTGGTTACCATCTTCAGTGATGGCATCTATTCATGATGAGTTTGGTGTGTTTGATATGCCATTTATCATTAAAGATAGAAATCATATGAAAGCTGTTGAATCTAAAGTTTTGCCTAAAATTACAAAAAACTTAGATGCTAAAACTGGATATCAGTTTATCGGTGTTTGGGAGAACGGATTTAGACATATCACAAATAACGTTCGACCAATTAATGTGCCTGCAGATTTAAAAGGTATTAAATTAAGAACACCTAAGTCTAAATGGAGATTAAAAATGTTCCAATCTTACGGAGCAAACCCAACTCCAATGGCGTTCTCGGAAGTGTTCACGGCATTAAAAACAGGAACGATGGATGGACAGGAAAATCCATACGCTCAGATTGCTAGTGCTAAATTCCAAGAAGTTCAAAAATTTCTATCTATCACAAGCCACGTATATACACCGGCTTATGTAGCGGTTCATAAATCGCACTACAGCAAGTTACCAGCTGATGTTCGAAAAATTTTAGAAGCTGCTGCAAAAGAAAATCAAGCTTTTGTGTATAAACGAGCTGCTGATTTAGAGAACTCTTTATTAGATGTAATTAAAAAAGCTGGCGTGAAAGTAAATACTGCTGATAATGCTGCTTTTGTGAAAGCTAGTAAAGATGTTTATGACCAATTCTCTTCTGAAGTAAAAACAGGATCTGCTTTGGTTAAAGATATTTTAGCTTTATCTAAATAAATTAAGTAGAAATTTTAATGGCCCCATCTATTAATGGGGCCATTAATGAATGGGATGGAAAATTTTAGAAAATCATACGACATCTTTTTGCAATACGTCATGTTTATAATGATGATTGCTATGGCAACTACAGTTGTATTTGGAGTAGTTTTTAGGTGGAGTGGTCAAGCTTTAGTTTGGTATGATGAAGTAGCTTCTGTCCAGTTAGCATGGCTAACTTATTATGGCTCTGCCTATGCAGCTTTGAAAGGATCTCATATTGGGGTTCCTAGTATTTTAAAATCTTTCCCTCTTGGTTTAAGAAAAATTTTATTTGTTGTTTCTAAAATTGTTATTTATGGTTTTTTTGCTTTAATGACTTATTACGGAGTTATAGTCATGTATCTTATTCAAGGGGAAACATTAACCACTTTAGAATGGATACCGCAATCATTGGTTCAATCCGTTATTCCTGTTGGCTCTTTTTTATTTATGGTGTCAGAGACACTTAGATTAAAAGAAGATTATCAAAATGTTATGGGTGAAGGGGAGCAGCAATCATCATGATCGTATTAACCATGTTTTTAGTTCTGCTATTATTATTGTGTATTAACGTACCTATCGCTATCGGTCTTGCGGTAACTACCATTATTGCAATGGTTATCAAACAGGGTTCAGATTTTTTAATTGATACGGCCATTGTCATGTATGTGGGATCAACTAACTTTCCATTAATTGCCATTCCTCTATTTATTTTGGCTGGTGCTATTATGAATAGCTCTGGTATTTCAAGAAGACTTATTGCTTTTGCCTCTGCCTTGGTTGGATTTATTAGAGGTGGTTTGAGTATGATTACTATTGCAGCATCCATGTTTTTTGCTGAAATCTCAGGTTCAGCTGTAGCAGATGTTGCGGCTTTAGGATCCATATTAATACCTGCCATGAAGAAAAAAGGATATCCAGCACCTTTTGCAGCAGCGGTTTGTTCTTCCGCAGCATCTTTAGCGGTTATTATTCCACCATCTATTCCAATGATTTTATATGCAGTGATGGCGCAAACTTCCGTGGTTCAATTATTTGTGGCTGGAATTATTCCTGGAATTATTGGTGGATTTGGAATGATGTTTGTATCGTATTTATATGCCAAGAAAAAAAATCTTCCTATTGAGGAGAAGTTTAATTTTGCAAATTTGAAAAAAACAGGACGAGAAGCTTTGTTGGCATTTATTCTTCCCATCGTTATTTTAGGAGGAATTTTTGGAGGTTTTGTTACTGCCACAGAAGGTGCTGGTCTTGCAGTAGTTTCAGCATTGGTGATTGGAGTTATTTATAGAGAACTAGATTTTAAAAAATTATTTGAAGCAACAACAGAAGGTGGATCGCAAACAGCTATAGTAATGCTATTGGTTGCAGCATCTGTTTTGATCGGAGAATTTTTAACCGTAGAACAAATTCCACAAATGGTAGCAAGTTCTATAACTAGTTTTACAACAAATAAATATGCTATTCTTGCGATCTTAAATATCTTTTTATTAATTATTGGATTTTTTCTTCACTCGGCTGCAGCAATTATTTTAGTCATTCCTATAGTGATGCCGTTAATTACTGCTGCAGGAATTGATCCTGTTCACTTTGGAATTATTGTGACATTAAATTTAGCTATAGGACAGCAAACACCTCCCGTTGCCAGTGTGTTAGTGACAGCTTGCTCTGTTGCTAAAGCAGACATTTGGGAAGTCTCTAAAACTAATATTATATTTATTGCTGTTTTATTTGTTGTGTTGATGTTGGTGACCTATGTTCCAATTGTACCTATGAGTTTAGTAGAATTTTTCTATAGGTAAAGATGACTAATTTAGTCGAAACAAAAAATATTGGCGATTACATCATAGAAGTTTCTTTAAATAGACCTGAAAAGTTAAATGCATTAACCAAACCAATGTGGAAAAAACTAGGTGCTATTTTTAAAGATTTGGCATCTAAAAAAAATAAACATATTCGTTGTGTTATTATAAGAGGCAAGGGTGGAAAATCTTTTTCACCAGGCAATGATATTGGTGAGTTTGAAAAAACAAGATCAAACAGCAAGCTTGCCAAAGAATATGGAGTTCATTTGCACGGTACATTGGCTGCTATTCAAGAGTGTCCCATTCCAACCATAGCTTTAATTGAAGGCCTTTGCGTTGGAGGAGGATTTGAAATTGCAGCATGTTGTGATTTAAGAATTTGTGGAAATTCCTCAAGGTTTGGTGTTCCAATTAAAAGACTTGGATTAACCATGGCACCAAGAGAGCTTCAAGCGCTATTACAATTAGTTGGACGATCAACAACCATGGAAATTTTATTGGAAGGTAAAATATTTAATTCAGAAGAAGCTTATCAAAAAGGAATGGTTAATAGAGTAGTTCCCGATCA
>Ga0129342_1000771_pt1 | contig 14196 bp, 10 predicted proteins | sample CPBDNA_5_FD_94426 | JGI IMG/M metagenome (GOLD analysis project Ga0129342, IMG submission 94426) | Freshwater to marine salinity gradient microbial communities from Chesapeake Bay, USA - CPBay_Sum_15_0.2_DNA | ecosystem: Environmental > Aquatic > Marine > Coastal | place: USA: Chesapeake Bay...
AAAATCATCGAAGGCCTCGGACTATCTGTCGCAACGCCCGACGAGGCACGCGCCATCCTAAATCTAAAAGGTGGGGATCAGGTGGCGTTTTGAAAAAAACTAACCAGCAAACATGAGGCCGCAAGCTCCAGAACCTCTATCAAAAATCGGTACAAACATTGAGGTCCTCCCATATGTTTGGGTGAGAGGAATTTATTGGCGGCCATCACGGGTTGATCGCGCCTAAAGTGTTTTTTTGACTGAAGAGCTGGCTTCGTCTGCCTGCTTTTTTATAGCAAACACACGGATGACGAAAGCGTCGGCCGTCCACCTCGATTTCTGATAGAAATCTCAGCAATAGTCTCGCGAATGGATTTGAAATCACATCTGATAATACTCATTTTTTTTGAATATTGTGCTCTTGCCCCTAGACGTTCAATTTTTGCGACCCTAGTCTTGCCCCATAATATAAACCATAACCAACAGGAGATCGTTATGAAAATCGCAAAACTTCTTGCGACTTCACTCGTCGCTATGACGGCGGCAGGTGCAGTATCCGCAGAAAACGTTATGCGCTGGACCAGTCAGGGGGACGCTCTGACAATGGATCCACATTCACAAAATGAAGGCCCGACCATTGCAATGAATGGTCAGATTTATGAAAGCTTGGTGACCCGTGATGCGGCGCTTGTGCTGCAACCGGAATTGGCCGAAAGCTGGACATCTGCACCGGACGGATGGACGTTTAATCTTCGCAAAGGTGTGAAATTTCATGACGGTTCAGATTTTACCGCCGAAGATGTCGTGTTTTCATTCAATCGGGCTATGCATGAAGCATCTGATTTCAAAGAGCAGGCCAAAAATGTCGCGTCAGTCGAAGTGATTGATGACTACACAGTAAAGCTGATGACAAATGGTCCCAACCCGATTCTGCCCAACCAGCTGACGTCTATCTATATGATGGATAAGGGATGGTCAGAGGCCAATAACGTGGTCAACCCACAGGACTTCAAAGCAAATGAAGAAAGCTTTGCAGTGCGTAACACGAATGGAACTGGCCCCTTTATTTTGGAAAGCCGTGCTCCAGATGAACTGACCGTGTTAAACAAAAACCCGAACTGGTGGGGCAATGGACAATTTCCGGGTAACTTGGATCGTATAGAATACCGCCCCATTTCAAATGCCGCAACGCGTGTTGCTGCGCTTTTGTCCGGCGAAGTGGATTTTGTTCTGGATCCGCCTTTGCAAGACCTTAAGCGGATTGAAGGGGCGGCCGGCCTTCAGGTCAAAACCGTCGCACAGATCCGGTCTATCTTTTTCGGTATGGACCAAGGTGTAGACGAACTCCGTACATCTGACGTCAAAGGCGCCAATCCGTTCAAAGATCAGCGCGTACGTGAAGCCTTTAACCTTGCGATTGACAAAAAAGCGATCCAAAGAGTCGTGATGGAAGGCCTGTCGTTCCCGACAGGTATGATCACACCGCCCGGTGTTCTTGGGAATACACCAGAAAATGATCCAAGCTATGGTTTTGACGTTAACAAAGCCAAAGAACTGATGGCGGCAGCGGGATATGGAGACGGGTTCCAAATCCAACTGGATTGTCCCAACAACCGCTACAACAATGACGAAAAAATCTGTCAGGCCGCAGTGGCAATGTTGGCAAAAATTGGAGTTAAGGTGAACCTTGATGCGATTCCAAAAGCGCAACACTTCCCAAAAATCCAAAAGCGCACATCAGATTTCTATATGCTGGGATGGGGCGTTCCTACATTGGATAGTCACTATGTGTTTTCCTATCTTTTGGCCTCCGAAGGGTCATGGAACGCAACAGGCTATAACAATGCGCGTGTGAACGAAATCACTGATCTGATCACAACAGAGACGGACATTGAAAAACGCACGGCACTGATTGATGAAGCATGGACACTTGTCAGAGCAGAAATGCCTTATGTGCCAATTCATCACCAAGTTCTGGCTTGGGGTATGACTGACAAAGTCGATGTTCCGATTGCCTCTGATGATGCATTCCGTCCACGCTACACGGTTATGAAATAATTCAGCTACCTGAGATGCCGGATTTAGGTCCGGCATCTTTTTGAAAGTTACTCAACCGATGTTTTTCTTTATCTTCCGGCGACTTGCTCAATCTGTGCTCGTGATGGCCGTTGTTTCTGCCATTAGCTTTTCGCTTTTTAATTTTGTTGGCGATCCTGTAAACAATATGGTCGGGCAAGACGCAACCCGAGAGCAACGTCTTGAAATTCGCGAACAGCTTGGCTTGGATGATCCTGTTCTGACACAGTACACACGCTTTATTGGCAATGTTTTGCGTGGGGACTTTGGCATTTCTTATCGGATCAAGCGCCCTGTCAGCACATTGATTTTGGAACGGCTTCCCGCCACATTGGAACTGGTTTTTGTTTCCGCCATTATTGCGCTGATCGTAGGTATCGGCCTTGGCGTATATACGGGAATACGCCGCCATTCTTGGATAAGCCGCTCTGTCATGGCGGTCAGTTTGATTGGGGTTTCGCTGCCCACCTTTATTATCGGCATCGCATTGATCTATCTTTTTGCAGTCCATCTGCGCTGGCTGCCCTCTTCAGGAAGATCGGGCGTTTTGGAGCTTGGCGGATGGAAAACATCGCTGCTCTCTTTAGAAGGATGGCGGGCCATCGTATTGCCTGCGATTACGCTGTCTTTGTTTCAATTGACGATGATTTTGCGGCTGGTGCGCGCTGAAATGCTGGAAGTGATGCGATCAGATTATATTAAATTCGCCCGCGCAAGGGGGCTCTCAGATCGCGCAATTCATTTTGTACATGCATTGCGCAATACGCTTGTGCCAGTCATCACGGTAATTGGCCTTAATATTGGGGGATTGATCGCTTATTCAGTGATCACGGAAACGGTTTTTCAGTGGCCAGGAACAGGATTAATGTTCATTCAAGCCGTAGACTTTGTCGATGTCCCTATCATGGCCGCCTATCTAATATTTGTCGCTCTTCTCTTTGTGGTCATAAATCTGATCGTGGATATTCTGTATTTTGTCGTTGATCCGCGTATTCGGCTAGGAGGAACTTAAATTGTCATCTCCGGATATTCAAAAATCGCGTTGGCAGCGCTTTACTGATAATGACATTGTCTATTCCTTTGTCACAACGCCCAGCGCTATGGTGGCAGCCCTTATTGCGTTTATTGCAATTGCTGCCGCATTCGCGGCACCGCTTATTGCCCCTTACGACCCGTTTGATCCCGCCCAAATTTCGCTTTGGGATGGCAAAATGCCCCCCGCTTGGGTGGAAGGTGGATCACCAGCCTATGTGTTGGGGACGGACAATCAGGGCCGTGATATGCTCTCCACTATTCTTTATGGGGGGCGCATTTCGATCGTCGTGGGTATTACAGCCGTTTTTTTAGGTATGCTTCTAGGTGTCACTCTTGGCGTGATTTCCGGTTATTTCGGCGGCATGGTTGACACCGTGATTATGCGCATGGCGGATGTGCAATTGACGATACCCGGAATTTTGGTGGCTATTTTGATCAATGGCATCGGTCGCGCGGCTCTGCCGCTTGAATTGCGCGAAGATTTTGCAATTTACGTCGTGATCGTTGCCATAGGGCTGACGGACTGGCCGCAATTTGCGCGTGTGGCGCGAGGGGCCACTTTGGTTGAGGCTGAAAAAGAGTATGTGCAATCCGCACGTGTTATTGGACTTCCGGGCTGGATCATCATGATCCGCCACATCCTGCCCAACACGATGCGACCCATTCTTGTGATTGCCACAATCGGTCTTGCTTTGGCCATTATTGCAGAAGCGACGCTAAGCTTTCTGGGACAAGGCATTCCCCCCACAACACCTTCTCTGGGAACGTTGATCAGGGTAGGCAATGAGTATTTGTTTTCTGGCCTTTGGTGGATCACATTTTTTCCTGCGATCAGCCTCGTCATCCTTGTTTTTGCTGTCAATCTATTGGGGGATTGGATGCGCGATGCACTCAATCCAAAGCTGCGATGAGCGCGCTTTTAGATATCAAGGGGCTTGATGTCAGCTTCCCAACACGGCGCGGAACCACCTATGCCGTTCGAGATGTGTCGCTCACCCTGAAGCCGGGTGAAATACTTGGTCTGGTCGGAGAAAGTGGCGCGGGAAAGTCCACCGTTGGAAACGCGATTGTTAATCTGCTGGAACCACCCGGCGAAATCACTGCGGGTGAGATCATGTTTCAGGGCATGAACCTGCGTGATCAAGATGCCGAGGCAATGCGCAATATTCGTGGCCAAAAAATTGGCATGATTTTTCAGGACCCCCAGACGTCACTTAACCCGCTGATGACAATCGGGGCGCAGTTGGTTGAAACGATCATGAAGACAACTCAGGTTTTCGGGTCTGCCGCAATCAATAAAGCGATTGATCTTCTAAATTCCGTTGGGATTGATCAGGCCGAGGCACGGCTCAAGTCATATCCGCACCAGTTTTCAGGGGGCATGCGCCAAAGGGTCGTTATTGCATTAGCACTGGCCGGTGATCCAGATCTTGTCATTGCAGACGAACCAACAACCGCCTTGGATGTATCCATTCAGGCACAGATCCTTGAACTGATTAAATCCCTTTGCCGCGAACGCAAGATGGGCGTGATCATCGTGACTCATGACATCGGCGTCATTGCCAATATCGCGGACAGAGTGTCTGTCATGTATAACGGGGCGATGGTCGAAACAGGAGACGTGCGTCAAATCCTCACGGACCCGCAGCATGAATATACCAAAAGCCTAATTGCAGCGGTTCCACGCGGCGATATGAAAGTCCACCGTTTTACATCCGTAGATTACATCGAAGGGGGTGCTCAAACCCATCGACGTATTGACTTAGATCGGCATTGGCTTGGCGAAAAGCTTGGGCAACAGCCTTCACCAACGGCTATTTCAGTGGATGCGCTAAATAAAACATTTGTGTTGAAAAAGGCATTTTTGAAGCGCAATCGTGTGTATTTGCAGGCAGTCAATAACGTTTCCCTTTCCATCAAGACCGGTGAGAGCTTTGGTTTGGTTGGAGAATCGGGTTCGGGCAAAAGCACCGTGGCACGTCTTATTGCCGGACTTTATAATGTGGATGGCGGCAGCATTAAACTTTTCGATCAAGAAGTCGCAAACAAACGGACTGGCAAAGACGTCATCGATGCACGGCGCAACTTACAAATGATTTTTCAGGATCCCTATTCATCCCTAAATGCCCGCATACGGGTGCAGGACATTGTGGCCGAACCCATCCGGTTTTACAAAACAGCTTCATCCGAAAGCGAAGTGAAACAAATCGTACGTGATTTGCTGGATCACGTCGGTCTGGGATCTGCTGCCATGTTAAAATACCCGCATGAATTTTCCGGAGGTCAAAGGCAGCGCATTTCCATCGCGCGGGCGCTTGCCTCAAGACCAAAGATCCTTATTTGCGATGAACCCACCTCAGCATTGGATGTTTCTGTTCAGGCCCATATCCTTAATCTTTTAAAAGACCTGCAGGATGAACTTGGCCTTACAATGCTTTTCATCTCACATGATCTGCCTGTCATCCGACAAATGTGTGATCGCGTGGCAGTAATGCGTCATGGAGAAATCTGTGAAATTGCGTCCACGGAAACACTTTTTAATGCTCCCCAACATCCCTACTCCAAGCATCTTCTGGAACTGATGCCAAGCATGGAGGATTTTGGGAAGACCGGATGATGGTTGTAACGCTTAAAGTTCGCCAAGAGCGGAAAGCGAACAGGTCTGAAGGTGTTTATACTGAAAGGACTGTTTGCGACAACCGTTGCAACTTTCTCCGATTGCAAAAATGATCAATTTTCTCGCTCCGGTTTACCAGATGCCCATCAAATAGGCCTTTCATCAAAAATCACTGGGTTTTCGAATCTAATTCTTGACCAAATGATCAGAAAAAGTGAAGGTGAGCCACGATCCTAAAAGGAGGCCTTCATGAAATTCCCATATAAAATGAGTCGTAGATTGTTTACTTCTGCGACGATTGCAGTCGGCTTGATTGCCGGCGCAGGTGTTTCTGCCGCAGAAAAAATAAAAGTCGCGGCGATTTACACCCTTCCCGTTGAACAGCAGTGGATCAGCCGTATTCACAAAGCGCTGAACACGGCAGCCGAGAGTGGTGCCATAGAGTATACTTATTCTGAAAATGTGGCCAATACAGATTACGAACGCGTGATGCGCGAATATGCGGAGCAAGGACAAAATCTGATTGTGGGTGAAGTCTTTGGTCTGGAGCGCGCAGCGCGCAAAGTTGCAAAAGACTATACTGATACAGCGTTCTTGATGGGGTCTTCCTTCGGACCCGTTGCGCCGAATTTCTCTGTGTTTGACAACTGGATTCACGAACCTTCCTACCTCACGGGAATGGTTGCGGGATCCATGACAAAATCAAATGTGATTGGCATGGTCGGTGGTTATGCAATCCCCGAAGTCAACCGTTTGATGCATGCCTTTATGGATGGCGCACGGGATGTAAACCCTGACGTGAAGTTTCTAGTGAACTTCATCGACAGCTGGTACGATCCACCCAAAGCAAAGGAAAGCGCATTTGCCATGATGGATGCAGGAGCAGACATTATGTATGCGGAACGCTTCGGGGTGTCCGATGCCGCAGTTGAACGGGGCGTGAAAGCAATCGGTAACGTTATCGACACGTCAGCAGACTATCCAGGAACCATTCTTGCATCGGCAATTTGGCACATGGAAGCAACGATTGACAAAGCGATAGCCAATGCCGCCAGCGGAAATTTTGAGGCCGCTGACTATGGTCAATACAGCTTTATGGCCTTTGGCGGTGGATCTTTGGTTCTGGATGAAAGTCTCGTTCCCGGGGATGTCGCAACAGCTGTGAAGGCAAAAGAGCAGGAAATCCTCGACGGGCTATTCCGCGTCAATGTAAATGACGCACGTCCAGAGTCTGACGGATAATAGAGAGGGCCGGCGCAGCCATGCGCCGGCCCATTTAAAAATATGAATTCTAACAAAGTCTTATCCCTTAAAAATCTCTCCAAAACCTTTGGAAGCGTCAAGGCAAACGAAAATGTGAGCCTCGATTTACATCGTGGTGAAATTTTGGCGCTCTTGGGTGAAAATGGCGCCGGAAAAACAACCCTTATGAATATGCTGTTTGGCCATTACATGCCAGACTCAGGACGCATAGAGGTCGCTGACGATGCTGGGCACTTCTCAGATCTTGTTCTGGGCCATCCGCAAGCAGCAATTGCTGCTGGAATTGGAATGGTACATCAGCATTTCACACTCGCAGAAAATCTGGATGCCGTCGATAATATCATGCTGGGTGCAGAACCGCTTACCCGCATGCGCCGCAATCGCCATGAAGCAGAGAAAAAAATAAACGCCTTGATGGAAAATAGTGGTTTATCAACGCCACTTGATGTTCCCGCTGGGCGTCTTACGGTTGGAGAGCGCCAAAGGGTCGAAATTTTGAAAGCGCTTTATCGAAATGTACGAATTCTGGTGCTAGATGAACCCACAGCCGTGCTGACACCACAAGAGGCAGACACGCTGTTTGAAAATATCGCTACAATGGCTGCAGAAGGGCTAGCCGTAATCTTTATTTCGCATAAACTGCGCGAAGTGCTGGCATTTTCCCATAGGATTGCGGTCCTCAGGCTTGGTAAAAACGTTGGTGAAATGGCCACGTCAGAGGCAGACGAACAAAAGATTGCACGCATGATGGTTGGAAGCGAAACGTCTCTCCCCATCAGGCAGGCCGCCACCACGGGTGCGCCGGTTTTGCACCTAGAGGCCCTGTCAGTTGTCGGTCGTGGTCGCCGGGACAGTTTGAAAGCTGTCAATTTGACCGTCTTAGGCGGCGAAATCTTAGGAATTGCGGGTGTGTCTGGAAATGGTCAAGCCGCCCTTGCCGGCGTTCTTTCGGGTATGATGACGCCTGAAGCAGGCAAAATAATTTTGAATAATGAAGAAGTGTCACAAATTGATCCAGCACAGATGATTGCAAAAGGGGTTGGTCGCATCCCAGAAGACCGGCATCGTGACGGGATCATCGGTTCAATGAGCGTTGCAGAGAATATGATCATAGAAGGCGTGGACGGTCATAGATTTCAAAAGAACGGATTGTTAAAGCGTGAAAATATCACCGAGCACGCCAAAGCTTTGTCAGTGGAATATGATGTGCGCGGGCCCGGTATCGCAGCACCGGCGCAGCTTCTTTCGGGCGGAAATATTCAAAAACTGATTTTGGCGCGGGTGTTTGACAAAAAGCCTTTGCTTATCTTGGCAAATCAGCCCACCCGCGGACTCGATATGGGGGCGGCTGCGGATGTTGCGCGCCGGCTTATTGAAGCACGTAGCAGAGGGGCGGGTATTGTTTTGATTTCCGAAGATCTTGATGAAATTCTCAGACTGGCAGATCGTATTCTCGTTATCCATGATGGTGAGTTTGCAGAAACGCATACCCGTGATCGCGCCGAACTTGGTCTCTTGATGGCGGGACAAGCCGCATGATCCGTATTGAGGCCAGAGGTTCCCAATCGCTCGCTTGGAAGATTGGGCTCCCGATCATATCAGCTATATTAGCCCTCATTTTGGCTGCTATTCCCCTAACGCTCGCCGGTGCACCTATTCTGGACTCATATGCACAAATGTTCTCTGGGGTGTTCGGATCAAAATTTGCCTTCTCAGAAATGCTTACGCGGGCGACGCCATTGATCTTTACAGGCTTGGCAGCGGCATTGGCGTTCCGTGCAAAACTTTGGAATATCGGCGCCGAAGGCCAGCTTTATTTGGGTGCGATGGCAGCTGCTGCCATCGGAACGGGCGTTTTTGATGTTTCAGGAATGATTTTAATTCCCACGATCATTCTTTTTGGCTGTGCTGCCGGTGCATTTGGTATGATCGTGCCGGCAACTTTAAAAATTCGGTTTGGCGCAGACGAAGTTGTAACAACTTTGCTCTTAAACTTTATCATCATTATTTTTCTCCAATATATGCTGGAGGGGCCATTGAAAGACCCGATGGGACTTGGTTGGCCTCAAAGTTCTCCGATCTTGGACCAAGGCATGCTTCCCAAAGTGATGGACCGCATGAGAATTCACTACGGACTGATCATAGCACTTTTATGCGCAGCATTTGCCCAGTTCATGTTGGTGCGCTCTGTCTGGGGCTTCAAGCTTCGCGCCGTCGGCGAAAATATGAATGCCGCACGACATGCTGGAATTCCGGTAAATCGCAGTCTGCTGACGGTTGCCGCATTGTCCGGAGCTCTGGCAGGTTTGGCGGGCGTGAGCGAAGTGGCTGGGTTGAAAGGCTATCTCACCGCGGATCTGTCACCCGGCTTTGGATATACAGGGATTGTCGTCGCAATGCTCGCAGGGCTTTCGCCTGCCGGTGTTGTGATCGCGGCCCTTTTCATTGCCTCAGTTTTTGTGGGCGCTGACAGTATGAGCCGGGCCATGGGAGTTTCCTCTTATTTGGCGGATTTGGTGGTCGCAACCGCGCTGCTTTGTGTTTTGCTGGGCGGTTTCCTTTCGCGCTATAAAATCATCACAGGTGTCAGTCAGAGCGGGGGCAAGTGATGTTTGATATTCTTCAAATCCTTCTGAGCGAAAGCTTTTGGTCTGCGTCGTTAAGGATTGCTACACCTTTAATTTTTGGCGTACTCGGAGCGCTCCTCTGTGAGAAATCAGGTGTTTTAAACCTTGGCATTGAGGGAATATTCGTAGCCGGCGCAATGGTTGGATGGATGGCGGTCTGGTTGGGCGCAGGGCTTTGGGGCGGGGTTTTGGCCGCTGCCCTTGCCGGAGCGTTGTTTGGCTTACTGCACGGGATCTTAACAGTTCCTCTCGGGTTATCACAGCATGTATCCGGTCTTGCGATTACCTTATTTGCAAGCTCACTCAGCTATTTTTCCTATCGTACTGCTTTGCCAACGGTCTCCTCGCCGCCGCGCATAAGCCCGTTTCAACCTCTGGATATTCCAATCCTCTCGGACTTACCGTTTATCGGACCTGTATTGTTCCAACAGACGGCATTAACCTTTTTGGCGCTTTTTTGTGTGTTTCTGGTTTGGTACGTCCTGAATAAAACGGCGCTTGGCGTAGCGATCAAAGCCGTTGGAGACAACCCCAACTCTGTTGATGCACAGGGCTTGAGCGTCTATGGCCTGCGTATCGGCGCGGTTATGGCGGGTTCTGCCTTGATGGCTCTTGGGGGCGCTTTCCTGACAATGTCCGCTTTTGATGCCTTCTTTTTCGGGATGGTGAATGGCAGGGGTTGGATTTGCATCGCTTTGGTCATTTTTGCCAGCTGGCGGCCGGGCAAAGCACTTCTTGGAGCGATCTTATTTGGTGCCTTCGATGCCTTGCAGGTTCGTCTGCAAACCGAAGTCGGTGCATTTGTCCCCAGCCAAGTCTTTCTCGCAGCGCCGTATATATTGTCAATTTTTGCCCTCGTTATTGCAGCAAGACGTGCAGAATATCCGCGGGCATTGTTAACACCTTGGTTCAAAGGACAAAGATAGGAGCGGTGAATATGTTTGAATTGTTGGTCAAGAATGCAACCCTGCCCGATGGACGCAGTGGTATCGATATAGCATGTAACAAGGGTGAAATCGTTGCACTGGAAAATGGAATTTCCGCAGAGGCCAAAGTCACTATTGAGGCCAAGGGTTGGCTCGTGGCTCCCCCTTTCGTGGATCCCCATTTCCATATGGATGCAACCCTATCGCTCGGAAACCCGCGAATGAATGTATCGGGGACCTTGCTGGAAGGGATCGCACTTTGGGGAGAGTTAAAAAAGCTTCAAAGTATCGAAGATATCGTAGAGCGCGCCCTGAAGTATTGTGACCTTGCAACCTCGATGGGGATCGGGGCAATCCGGTCGCATGTGGACACATGCGATGACGAACTCAAAGGTGTCCAAGCACTTTTGGAAGTGCGCGAACAGGTTAAAGACTACATAGATCTTCAATTGGTGGCCTTTCCACAGGACGGCGTTCTGCGCGACCCCACAGCGCTGGAAAATACCATCCGCGCCTTGGATATGGGCGTGGACATAGTCGGGGGCATTCCTCATTTTGAGCGCACCATGCAACAGGGTGCGGACTCTGTGAAATTGCTGTGTGAACTTGCCGCGGAACGGGGTTTGATGGTGGATATGCACTGTGATGAAAGCGATGATCCCCTGAGCCGGCATATTGAAACACTTGCCTATGAGACAAAACGCCTTGGCTTGCAGGGGCGAGTTGCGGGGTCGCATCTGACCTCCATGCATTCGATGGACAATTATTACGTCTCAAAGCTGATTCCACTGATTGTCGAAGCCGAGGTGCATGCAATTCCTAATCCTCTGATCAATATCATGTTGCAGGGCCGCCATGATACATACCCCAAACGTCGTGGGCAGACACGGGTGCGCGAATTGCGCGATGCAGGAATTACGGTTGGCTTTGGATCCGATTGTGTCATGGACCCGTGGTACTCCTTGGGGCGTGCAGATATGCTGGATGTCGCCTTTATGGGGCTTCATGTCGGTCAATTGTCCAGCCGTGAAGATATGGCATGGTGTTTTCAGGCGGTTACAGAAAATTCAGCGAAAATTATGGGATTGGACGGTTACGGGATTGCCGTTGGATGCAACGCAAACTTTAACATCTTACAAGCACAAAACAGCATTGAGGCCGTTCGCCTTCGCGCGCATCGGATCAATATCATAAGGCAGGGTCGCGTGATCGCATCCAATGGAGCAATCTCTACTGATCTGTTTTTGGAAGGGCGACCTCAAAAAGTCGATCCGGCCAGTTTTGCTCCAAAATAATACGAACTGTTCAAGGTTTTGATCAAAATACGAAGGGGGGATTGAGGCCCATCCCTCCTGAAAACACACAACGCTCGCGTCTTCAGAAGCGGGAAAAGGTCATGGACCGTTTCATCACCCCAAAAGAACTCCGGGAATTCATTTCAGCGCGTGGAAACTTTTACGCGTTACAGACCGTTTAATGGAGGAAGGTCTTTTTCTCTTTGTCCCTGTCAATTTCGTCAAAATCACACAGGTTCTGGCATCACAACAAACCCCTTTTGACAAAATCTAAGTTTCCCCATTTCGAAGGATAAGCCAAGTATGCTTTATTCTTAAGGCAAAACTAGCCGAATTCTGGCACCCACGGTCAGAACAGACGTAAATCGAACCGCGTTGTTTTTATGATGTTTTTTGGGGCCGAAACGTGGAGCTTTGGGTCGCCTTTAAGCGATGTTTGAGTTACCACGCCACAGTTATCAGCGACTTGCGTAACTTGTCCGTTGGCAACATCATAAAAGCGTTGCATAATACGAACGATAGGGGTGCAGAAAAAGAAAAATAACTGCGAAACGGATATGCTGATGACAGATTCACGCATTAGTTCTGATGTGACGATTGATGGTGATATCAAGGGAACCTCAACCATAACTGTGGATGGTACAGTAAACGGTAACATCCAATCCGAAGGGGTCGTAATAGCCGCTGAAGGCAAAGTTACAGGCAACGTGAGCGCTAAAAGTTTTGTAAATGAAGGTTCGATCGCTGGGAAAGTTTCAGCGGAATCCGTTGAATTGAAAATAGGTTCAACCAACAAAATTTCTCTTAACACAAAGACATTAAGCGTTGAGCCTTCTGCATTCTTATCAGGAAAAATTAAATGCGGCGGTTGAGGTTGATCTGCCGGTCTTCTTTTGCAAGATTTGCTTGAACCTGAACAATTTTGCGGTTCCAATAACCTAACAAACCGACAGGATATTTGCAGGGTCTTTAAGTGTAGTCAGGTTCGACCCAAATGAGTTCCCTTTTCGAGAGATAGGCCAAGTATGCTTTACCCTAAAGGCAAAACGAGCCGCAATGTGGTACCCGCAGCCAGAATGTACGTAAATCTACCTGCACTGTTTTTATGAGGTTTTTTGGGATCATGTAGCGGACACGTGAATGCCTGTTTAGTGATATTTAAGTTCCTTCTCGCCTCGCAGCGCCAATAAAAGCACTGGTGCTCCTAGAGTTCGATCTGTAAGTTTGGTAACCACTTTGAGTTAAGTTTCGGGGATAGTAACCGATCTTGTGATCCTTATTGTGTCAAAGTGCTATAGAGATATATAGGAACATGTCACAATAACGGTCTCATTTCCCCGAACTTTCCGCTTCAGGCCCGTAGAGATATTGCAGATTAAGATCAGTGATAGCATCTGATCCCGAGCCAGCAGTGAGATAGGAGGGTACTTCCGCTTCCGTCCACGGTGTATAAAGACTGACAGTGGGACTGCCTGAATAGTCTTTTGGTAGGAAGAGGTCTTGGTCAGGGGGCTTAACCTTGCAGTAAGCTCAATACGTTTTGCTTGGCAGCATTGGCTTGAGCTAACATTGCAGTAGAGGCTTGTTGTAGTATCTGTGTTTTTGCCAGGTTTGTTGTTTCAACAGCAAAGTCTGCGTCCTCTATTCTGCCTTTGCCAGCTGCTAAATTGTTATAAGTGTTCGTCAGATTGCTCACTGTGTGGTCTAGCGCATTTGATAATGCACCAAGCGAAGCTCGCTTTGCACTCACACTTTGTAGAGTGGTGTCTATAGTGGATATGGCTGACTGGGCGGTTGATGAACTTGTTACGTCAGATGTCGAAATTGTCGCAACCGTCGCAGATTTAGTTACCTGTACATTGGTCAAGGTAAAATAACCGCCACCATATTGCATGTTGAATTCAATTTTACTTGCGCTTTTGAATATTGGCCCTCTAGGTGGATATTGTGCGCCACCAGATTGTTGCATGTAATTTGGCGTAGAATAACCTGATGAAATACCTGTAAGAACGCCGTTAGCATCAGCAACTATATCGAAGTATCCAGTTGCGGCAGGTAGCTTTGTCACATTCGATGGCCATTGTTGGCCATATCCAACACTTTGCGCAGTTAGAGTATAACTGACCCGCATCCCTGTTTCCAAAGGGCCGCTTAATTGAATGTCTTGATAATGCCATCCATTAGCATCGCTACGATAAGAAACTGAAGCAGACACGCCAGGTGCAGCAATTTGAGCAATTGTGTAAGAAAGCGGGCTTGTAAAACTATGGCTAAGACTGTTTGCACTGTCGGTTGATGAACCCACTTGAAAGTTAAATATACCGTTTGTCCCGCCTGTTCCATCCAGGAGGCTTTGTCCTGCCCAAGTTGTAGAACCT
>Ga0129342_1000773_pt1 | contig 14153 bp, 12 predicted proteins | sample CPBDNA_5_FD_94426 | JGI IMG/M metagenome (GOLD analysis project Ga0129342, IMG submission 94426) | Freshwater to marine salinity gradient microbial communities from Chesapeake Bay, USA - CPBay_Sum_15_0.2_DNA | ecosystem: Environmental > Aquatic > Marine > Coastal | place: USA: Chesapeake Bay...
ATCTGGTCGTCATCGCCCGGCTCCTGGTGCGCGAACTGGTCACACGGGAAGCCGAGGACGACCAGGCCCTGGGGTCCGAGTTCCTCGTGCAGCTTCTGCAGGTCGTCGTACTGAGGGGTGAAGCCGCACTTGCTGGCGGTGTTGACCACGAGGACCGGCTTGCCGGCGTAGTCGGCGAGATCGACCTCCTGACCGTGGTTGTCGGTGAAGGTGAGGTCGTACAGGGAATCCGGTGTCGGCATGAATCCATTGTCGCGCCTCACGAGGCACCCGCCACACGAGGGCGCGGGATGCGACCAGGCATGGCCGACTGCCCGCGGAAAACGACGCTTCGTCACGGTGGGCAGCCGTCGAAAGCGTTACGAAGCGTCGTTTTTGCCGGTGCGGACTGGCCGATCCGGCTCGTCCAGGCAGTCTCACTTAGTCTGCAGCCGTGGGTAGAACGATCGGGTGGGCCGCCGCGAGCGCCGTGGTCGCGACAGTGGCACTCACCGGCTGCAGCCAGACAGCCGCCGAGGAGCCCCCGTCCTCGAGCCAGCCCGTCCTGGACTGCGTGCTTGCCCTGACGGCCATGGATGACTACTCCATCGCGCTCGGTGACCTCGCGACCAGCATCCAGGCCGGTGACGCCATGTCCGCCGTCGCGGCTGCTGACGCCATGTCCTACTCGCTCGATCAGTTGGAGTCCGCGCTGCCCGGCATCCCCGCCGCCGGTCAGGAATTCCTTGCGGCTTCGCGTGAGGTGACACTGCAGGTCAAGCAGTCGGCAGCCGACTCGCCCCAGCTCACCGGGCTCCTCGCTGAACTCACGACGGCCTTCGCCGATCCAGCCTTCGCCGACGGTGGCGGCGCCATCGACGAGTACGTCGTCCAGATGTGCCCCGGCGCATCGCCGTCACCGGAATCGTCGTGACGGACCTCGAGGCCGACTAGATCCGTCCCGCGCTGCGCCTACCGCCGAGCCGGGCGAGGAATCATCCTGATGAGCTCGTCAAACTCCAGTGCCCCCAGGCCGGTTGCCTGGTCGTAGCCCTTCGTCGCGATGCAGCATCCGGCCTCGAAGTACAACTGGTTGCTGCCCTCGGTGATGTCGTAGAACGCTGTGGAGTAGTTGCGCGGCTTGGACGCCAGGTCATACAGCAGCGGGCTGATGAATCCCAGTGGTGGACGCCCGGCCTTGCGCTCGGCCGCGGCGATGAGCGCGAGATTAGCCGCCGAGAAGGGCGACGCGGCGCTCGTGCCCGCGACGGGCGTGATGCTGAGGAGCCCTTGATCCCTCAGTGCCACGGGCCACCCGGCGTATGTCGACGCGTGCGCGGCGATGTCGGGGACAAGCCGGCGGTCCGCGGCCGTGACGGGCTTTTGGTACCACGGCCGGGCGGCCAGCGAGGGTCCGCCGGTGCCGCCATCCGCCGTCTCCTCGTACGGCGAGTCGTTCCAGACATACTCCGCGACGCGCTCATTGCCCTCTCCGAGCACGATGCGGGTCCCACCTACCCCGGTGACCCAGGGGGACGACGCCGGGTACTGCACGCTGTTGACCCGGTTTGCCGCCGGCGGATCGGGAACGAACTGCGAGCAGTCGCTCGACCCTCCGTCCCCGGCGGCAGCCAGCACGGTGATCCCCAGGATGCCGGCCAGGGCGAAGTGATCGTCGGTGACGGCGCGCAGCGCGCCCATGCCGGGGCCGATCAGGCCCCTCTCGCACGCCCCGAACGACATCGTGGCGACGTCGGGCAGGGGTGACAGGCGCGTCATCATCTGCTCGGCGCCGGTCATCAGTGCGAGGTATTCGACATAGGTCTGAGCGACCTCGACGTAGTCGATGCGCGTGGCCTCGGGCACCACGGCAGCAATGGTCTGCGTGTCGAGTTCGCCCTCGAGGTCACCTGACGTAAACACCGGAGTTGCGCCGACGCCGGGGCCGCCCGTGAAGCGCACGGGGGGAGCGCGGTATTCGAAGCAGTCCGCCGCGAATTCCATACCCTCGCGCGAGAAGGCGTAGCCGCCCGCGATATTGACGATGCGCGTGCCCGCGCCGCGCAAGCCCTGCGCGTGCAGAGCCGCCGTGCCGTAGGGGACCTGGAGCTGGCTGGGCGCATAGGTGTAGGGCACGACGTCATCGAGGAGACACTCGGCCCCGGGGCCGAAGGGCGTGCCCAGGTTGGTGGGGGGCGTGTCGTCGACCGAGGCCAGCACCTGGCGGCTGGATGCGGCGGCCCGAGCGGTCGGCGGCTGCAGGATGGACTCCTCCGGCATGAGCATGCGGACGACCGACGCCAGCGGCTGCGGAGTCGGCAGGTAGGTGCCGGTCTCCGTGTCGGCGTAGACCAACACCAGCCAGGGGTCACGCTCGGCCGCGATCCCGTCGCGCCCGAAGATCTCGGTCCACGTGGTGACCGGCGCGGTCAGACGCGCAGTGAGTCCGGTGGCGCTGAAACTCACCTTCATGCCCAGGTCCGATGCGACCTCTCGCAGCGCGGCGCGCTGCGCCGGTGTCGCGCCGAATCGCTTCGCGGCCTCCTTGAGTGTGAGGAAGTTGCGGTACGACGCACTCCCCGGTGACGAGATCGCGCGGGCGGTGCGCAGCAGGCCTCGGCGGTCGTAGGGCAGCGCGGCCGTGAAGGTCAGTTCGTCCGCCGTGGTGGCGGCCTGCGAGACCGACGCCGGGGTGGGGACGGCCTCGGGTGTCGCCACGGCGGGGCCGGCGACCAGCGCAGAAGCCAGCACAGCGCTGGCGCCAGCGGCGACGAAGAGGGGGCGGACGAGGTTGGTCGTGCGACTCATTTAGCCAAACTAGCCAGTCCCGCCATCGTGGGTCCAGATCGGCGAGCCCGCTGCGACCCAATGTCCGCTTTGTCGGCGAGGGCGGCGCGTACTCCCGGCGGACGCCTCCACCCACGACGCTGTGAGTCACGTCCACGACGTCTCACCTCAGAGCGCTGAAGGCGCCCACGAGCGCGGCGCGCGCGTCATCGAGCTCGCCCTGCGGCGGGTAGATCGCCCGCCCTTGCTCCGCCAGTGACGTGATCCCGGTGGCACGCAGGGCCAGCCAGATGTCGGCTTGCTCGCGCGCGGTGATGAGTTCGTCGTGCCAGGGCAGGATCGTGATGGAGTCGATGCCTGCACGGGCATCGGCAATCCCTACTGCCTCCTCGATGGCCGTCTCGCGCACGAGCTCATCAAGCGACGTGCGCACATCGGGATCAACATCGACGCGATCACGGGCGGGCCGGGCGTACTCCATCATCGAGCTCACCCGGCGCTCGCCGGATTCGATGGCCGTGACGGTCTCGTCGAAGGCGCGCGTCAACTCGTCCGCGGTGCGCGCGCGCCACTGAGTGTCGAGCACCCAGGCGAGGGCTCCCAGGGCCAGCACGGCCACGATCGCTCCGATCAGGGCGAAGCGCATCCCCGGACTCATCGCCCGGTGTTCGCGCCCCTGCTCCAAAGACTCCATGACTATCGAGGCTAGGTGGAGTGAGGAGCAGGCGCACGGCCATCAGCGTTCGGGGCGACCGACCGAGAAGGCTCGGCTCCACGCGTAGGCGGCGAAGACGAGGAAGGCAGCAGGGAAGGCCCACAGCCATCCGGGGCGACCGCCGGGGGTTCCTGGGCCGCCCCCCGCGTCGACGACAACCGGAGCATCTGTGCCGCGGGAGTTCTCCGGTGCCGTCGTGGCGGGCATGGGCGAGGGGGTGAACGTCCCGTCGAGCGTCGGTGAGGTGATGACGGTCGGCGTGACGGAGGGCAGCGGGATCTCGGTGGACGGTGGTGACGGAGTCGGTGTCACCGATGGCGTGGGAGTGGGTGACGTCGACTGACCCGGATCCTCGGCCGCGGCCGTTGTGACGGCGCCGATCACGATGAAGGTCACCAGGCCGAGGGCTACCGCCACATGCACGGACCTAAGAAGCGCTAGACGCATATTCCCTGACACCGGACCCCCTCGGACGGCGCGCCATCTGTCGGCGCAAGCGCTTCAGCCTGACGCGGGCGCCGGTCACGTTGGGTCATGACCGTGGTCAAACTCTCGTCACGATGCCCACGTGCTGACTGGTCTGCGACTGCCACGAACGCGATCGCACGACCAGACTGAGGGAGCGCCCATCGTCGGTGGTCCGGCGTAGCGAGGAGTTGTGGCGATGCGGGGATCCAGCAGGTCGGTCCCGCGACTGCTCGGCAGTCTTGGTGCCATGGTCCTGCTGCTGGGTGCTCCGCAGGTGGGCGGAGCCGATGGCGTGTGGGCCTTCCGTGATTCGATCCAGGGATCGACGAATGGGTCCTACACCAGTTTCTTCACGGAACCCGAACTCGTGGGCGCCGGATGGTCTGCATGCCCCGTCCCGGTGACGTGGAGCATCGATGTGCGTGCACTTACCGCGGGTGCCGCTCGCGCGGAGGTCAAGCGACTCAAACAAGCCTGGTCGCAGTGGAGTGAGGCTGCCGGTCTGACCTTCAAGTTCGCGGGTCGGCAGGACCTTGTTTTCAATTCCGCCACCAACAACCTCGAAGCGGCCGATGGATCGCCGCAGCCGACCCGACACGTCTACCTGGCGATGAAGTCACGCAAGCAGGTGAGCATCATGAGGCAAACGACCGTGGGGCTCGCGATGCCATCGGTGGTTCTGCTCCCCACGCGCGAGATCGTCGCCGGCATGGCGATCTTTCGCCGGGGGTACGTCAAGGCAGAGCGCCGCAGTTCGCTGCTGCGGCTCAAGCGGCTCTACCTCCACGAGTTGGGCCATGTGCTCGGGCTGGGGCACTCGGGCTCGACCAGCGACGTGATGTTCGCCGAGATGGACACCATCGACCGCCTCGGGCCGGGCGATAAGGCTGGAGTCGCTGCCTTCACCCAGCCCTGCACTCGGACGTCGCTGCCGTCGCTGAAGGCCTGGGGCTGGATCGGCTACTGGCCGATCCAGCCCGAGATGGGCTCGGAGGCGAAGTAGACGACGAAGGCCAGCGTCACCACCCACATGACGACGGGAATCTCGCGAGCACGGCGCTGGAAGACCTTGATGACGACCCAGGTCACGAAGCCCGCGCCGATGCCTACGACGATCGAGTAGGTGAAGGGCATGAGCACGATGGTGAGGAATGCCGGGATGCCGATGGACAGGTCGGTGAAGTCGATCTTGCGGACCTGCATCATCATCATCGCGCCGACGACGACGAGCGCGGGCGCCGCCGCCTCCCACGGCACGACCGTCACGAGCGGGGTGAAGAACATCGCGGCGAGGAAGAGCACTCCCGTGACGATGGCCGCGATGCCCGTGCGCGCACCGTCGCCGACGCCGGCCGCTGACTCGATATACGCCGTATTGCTCGACGCGCTGGCCGCGCCACCCACGATGGCTGCACCAGCGTCGACAGCGAGGATCGCCTGCATATGAGGCACGTCGTCGTTCTCCTCGAGCAGGTCGCCCTCGGCTGCGATGCCGAACGCCGTACCCATCGTGTCGAAGAAGTCGGTGAGCATGAGGCTGAAGACCGCCAGGCCCGCGGCGAGCACTCCGATCGCGGTGAAGGCGCCGAAGAGATTGAACTGCCCGATGAGGGAGAAGTCCGGGGAGCCGACGACCGAGGTCGGGATACCCGGGACGTTGAGGCCCCAGCCACCGGGATTCTCCGCGCTGCGTCCACCGACACCGAAGGCGACCTCGAGGAGCACGGCGAGCAACGTCGTCACGACGATGCCGATGAGCAGGCCGCCGCGCACCTTGAGCACGACGAGCACGCTCATGAGCAGCAGGCCGAAGCAGAAGACGAACGCCGACCAGCCCGACAGGTTGCCGTTGACACCGAAGCTGATGAGGGGGTTGCCCGGGCGCGCGATGCCCGCATCGACCAGTCCGATGAGGGTGATGAAGAGGCCGATACCGACGCCGATCGCGTACTTCAGCGGCTCGGGGATCGCATCGAAGACCTTCTTGCGCAGTCCGACCAGGACGAGGATCAGCACGAGGACGCCCTCGAGGATCACCAGTCCCATCGCATCGGCCCAGGTCATGCGCGGGGCGAGGGAGAAGGCGACGACCGGGAGCAGTCCCAGGCCGGCGGCGATCGCGATCGGGATGCGGCCGATCAGGCCCATGAGGATCGACATCACGCCGGCGACGAGCGCCATCACCGCGGCGACCGCGGGGATTGCGCCCCCGACATCGCTGAATCCGCCGATGAGCGAGCCCGTGCCGTCGGTGGCGGTGCCGAGGATGAGCGGGCCGAGCACCACAATGTAGGCCATCGTCACGAAGGTGACGACGCCGCCGCGGATCTCTCTGCCGACGGTCGATCCGCGCTTGGTGAGCGAGAACCAGCGGTCGAATCCGGATTGGGTCTGGGGGTCCTTGGTCAATGACATGCGCGGAGATTAGTGAGCGTGAACCCCGGGTGAAGGGCAATCCGCGCAATTGGGGACACCAGACTGCGCGGACCGCGTGACGTTCGCGCCGACTGTGCCGGGTGTGATGAATGTGACGCGAGGTGGCGTGTCGACGTGTGCCTAGCGTCGAGGCAGCACCTTGACCTGGGGGAGCGGATAGAGCGGCGGTGATGGCTTGTCGGCTGTCGCCGGCCCGTCGGGCACGTCCCAGATGTTGGTGGCGCTGCCGCACCACTGCTTGACCGGCATCCCGTAGACGCCGGGCTTGGCTGGCCAGGTGATCATCATTGGGAAGTACGTCGGTGTGTTGAACGCAGGCACGGAGCCCGTGAGCGTCCACACGATCTTGCGGCCATCCGAGGTGCGCTTGGAGGTGGCCTTCCATCCGGGGACCGCCGACGGCTTCACCTTGCCGAACTCACGGCCGAAGTACGCCACCACCTTGTCGATGCCGGTCTCGTTCTGCAGGCAGCCGTGTTGCACCTCCAGCGTCATGACCGAGGTCTTGCCGGCGTAGGCCGGCTTGCCGGTGAGGTCGACGATCGCGTGGGCAGAGGCCGGTACCGCCGAGGCCACGACAAGTGCGGCGGAGGCGAGGCTGACTCCCAGCAGGGCGAGGGGACGTCTGGTCATGTGCGCACCCTATGGCCTGGCGGGTCGGCGAGGCCGCCCCTGTCGGGCTGACCCGGCGAGTCGGCGAGGCCGCCCCTGTCGGGCTGACCCGCCCCTAGAGTGAGCGCCGTGTCCGAGCCGACCACCGCGCAGATCATCCTGGCGGTCGTCCTGGTCTTCGGCATCGCCACGGGCTGCCAGGTCGTTGCACCCAAGTTGAAGATCCCGGCGCTCGTGCTCCTGCTGCCCGCGGGCTTCCTCCTCGGCATCATCGCGCCCGATGACACTCCGGGCAGGGTGCTGGGCTCGTCGATCTTCCCGATCGCGGTCGACTTCGTCGTGGCGATCATCCTCTTCCAAGGCGGCGTGGGACTGAGCGCAATCAAGCTGCAGGCCAAGGAGCGCAACGTCGTACGCCGACTGGTGTGGATCGGCGCACCCATCACCGGCACGCTTGCGGCGGTGGCTGCGCACTTCATCATCGGGCTGCCCTGGCCCATCGCCATCATGCTGGGCGCGATCCTCATCGTCTCGGGCCCGACCGTCATTAATCCGATCCTGGACTTCGCGCGTCCGACCGGGCGCGTGCGCGGGATCCTGGTCTGGGAGGGCACGATCCTCGACCCGGTCGGCGCTCTTGTCGCCGTCGTGGTCTTCCAGGTCATCAAGGTGAGTGACGCGACCTCGATCCCCGAGGCCGTCGGCCTCTTCCTGGGCGGGGTCCTCGTGGCCGTGGTGGCTGCGGCCATCGGCACCGCGCTCTTCGTGATCGGCGGCAGGCTTACCCGGGACAGTGCGGTGCTGTCGACCGAGGTCGTGCTCGGCTCGGTCCTGGTCACGGCCGGCCTCGCCAATCTCGTGACGGATAGCAGCGGGCTGCTCGCCGCCCTCTTCATGGGCATCGCCGCACCGCGCGTCGCGCGTCGACTCGGAGTGACGCAGGATCCCGTGAGTCCGTTCTTCGACACGATCGTGTCGATCGGCATCGGAGTGCTGTTCGTCTCCATTTCGGCGCTAGTGCCGTTCGACACGGTGCAGCAGATCCTCGTGCCGACGCTGGTCGTCGCCGTGCTTCTCATCGCCATCCAGCGACCGCTCGTGACCGCGGTGTGCTCCTTCGGCGCTGGCTTGAGCGCCAAGGAGCGGCTCTTCATCGGCCTGATGGATCCGCGCGGCATCGTGGCTGCGGCCACAGCTTCGAGCGTGGGCACCGTCCTCGTTGCAGCGAAGGTATCCGGTGCCCAGGAGTTGCTGCCCGCGGCATTCATCATCATCGCCATGACGGTGACGTTCTACGGCCTCACGGCAACGGCCTTCGCCAAGGCCCTGGGCCTGCGTGAGGAGACGGCGACCGAGTCGGTTAGCTCGCCTTCGGCTTGATCGGCACGTAAGGGCAGAACGTGTCTGTGGCGGGCAGGGCGCGGTAGAGCAGATATCTCTCGGCGGCCTTCTTCATGCACGTCGATGCGCTCCGGAAGAAGCTGACGTGTTCGGTGCTGGCGTAGGTCATCGTGCGTGACCCGGTGTAGGTGTTGGCCAGGCTCCTGCCCCAGATCCATGGTGTTGCCATGTCGCCCTCGGTGAGCAGGAACAGCGGAGGTGTCGTGAGGCGTACGGTCTGGTCACCGTTGTCCGGCGTCGGCGAGAAGCCGGCGGGCAGTCCTAGGCAATCGGAAGCCCGTCCCACATCGATGCCGTATGACGTGCCGTAGTTGCGCTCCGCCTGCCGTGACATGGCCGCGAGGTCGGAGGGCGTCGGTCGATCGCTCAAGTCCGCGCAGGTGACGAAGCTCCTGAGGAACGCGTCGCTCGGCGGCGACTTACGCGTGTTTCGCTCCTGCGCTCGACTCATGGCTCGCTGCGCGCGCTGGATCCCTCCGGAGTCGACGGCCTTGACGTAGTCATAGCTGGCATTCACCAGCGATTTCACTGAGGCGTAGTTGCCCTGCACCCTCAAATCCTCGACGAGTTCGTTGTGAGCCTGCCATCGGTCGTAGGTCTTGGTGCCGATGTACATCACCGAGTCGTCGAGGAAGCGCTCAACGGCCTTGATCTTGTAGGCCTGCTCCTTGCCGACGAGTGAGGCGTAGACCTGGATCGCCGTGTAGACGCCCTGCGGTGTCGTCGCACCGAAGCGGCTCAGCGTCTCATTGGCCATGCGGCTGCCGTCCTCGATGAGCGTGCGCAGCCGCGCGGGGAAGGTCCGCGCGTAGGCATTGCCCACGACGGTGCCATAACTCATGCCCCAGAAGTTCCAGCGCGCGTACCCGAGCGCCTCCCGCAGGGCATCGAGGTCCCGGACGACCTGCCAGGTGCCCACGTACGGAGCGGCATTCGGATTGGCGGCGAAGCACGCAGCCGCGGCCGCACCCCCAATTGACTCGACCTCTAGCCAATACGCGTCCCAGTCGACGGGACCGGTCGCGGGTGGATGGACGTTGCGCGCAGCCTTACAGCCGGCCAACTTTGGCCCGCTCAGCCCTACGCCGCGAGGATCCCAGCTCACGAAGTCGAATCGCTGGCGGACGGATGCGGGCAAGAGGGAGTAGAAGGCGCCGTGATCGTTGATTGCTTGAATGCCGGGGCCGCCAGGGTTCCACGTCAGCCCGCCTCGACCCGGGTTGCCGGAGGCTGGCGTGACGCGGATGGCCAGGTCGACGGTTCGGCCGTCATCGGGGGATTGCCAGTCGAGCGGCACCGTGAGTTCAGCGCACTCCGTGCGCGCCGGGAGCTTCGGTTTCTTTGCGGCCGGGCACTCGACATAAGTCAGCGTCGGTGTGAATGTGGGTGCGGTGTCGACGGACGTCTCGGCTGCGCTGGAGCCAGCTGGCAGGAGGCCGAGCGATAGCGCCGCTGCCACGGCCACGGGCGCCGCGGCGGATAGGGATCGACGTACGGTCGCTGGGATGGACATGGGCACGGTCCTCCTAGGACGCTGTCGGGCTAGCACCCTATGGAGGTGCGTGGGCCCCTCTCGGTGAGGGGGTCGAGGAGTCTGGATGGGATGCGCGGGGGAAGGCTCGGCGTCACTGATGGGTATCCCTCGATCTCGGAGGTGTGGCCGAGGGCTAGCCCCTAGGTTCGAGGTGCCATCGACGAGATCCGTCGTTGAGTGTCGGGGAGTTTCCGGCATCGATGGATGCCGCTCACCGGACCACAAGTCCCGGATAGGGAATGTCTCTGTCTGACAAGGCCTACATGCTGTACGCCGCCAGCTACTCCTCCAAGGAGGATGCCAAGGCTGACCTCGAGGCCCTGAAGGCCATCAAGCGCGACGGCGAGATCCGCGATCTCACGGCCGCCATCGTGTCCAAGAACGACAAGGGCCGTCTCCACGTGCACGAGACCACGCACGCAGGCGCTGTCGCCGCGGGTGTCGGTGTCGTCGCCGGTGCCATCATCGGCGCGGTCTTCCCGCCGGCCGGTATCGCCGTCGTGGCGTCCGCCGTCGGTGGCGCCGCGGGTGTCGGCGTGGTCGCTGGCGCGATCGGCCACTTCGCCGGTGGCATCAGCCGTAAGGACATGAAGGAGCTCGGCGCCTACCTCGAGGACGGCGAGGCCGCTCTGGTCGCCGTCGCGGTCGATGCGATCGACACCGACATCGACAAGGCCATGACGCGGGCCACCAAGAAGGCCGGCAAGGCCATCGACAAGGGTGACGTCGCTGCGGCCCTCGAGGACCTCGAGAAGGGCCTCGACAAGTCGGCGAACATCGCTGGCGAGTAGTCCCACCAGTACGTCGGCACGGGCGATCCCCTCAGGGGTCGCCCGCGCTGCTGCGTCGAGGAGCCCGAGATCCTGAGCCGCCCCGTCGTCCACGGCCGGCATCGACTACGGGATGTCCGGCCCCTGGGTCGAGGAAACTCCAGGTCGGGATCCGGTGAGTCATGTGGAAGGACCGATCCGCGGGCCGGCTCTGGGGGGGGATCTGCGCACGGGAGTGGCGCCAGTGCCATGGTTTGCCGGTTCCTGTCCCGTCCTGCGGGGAGTCGCCCATGATGGGCTGATGGAGTGCGGCGAGCCTTGTGCCAGGCAGTGGTCGCCGTGAGCCGGCTACTCCTCGTTGAGGACGACGGATTCACGCGCATGCTGCTATGCACCCAGTTTCGAGAACTCGGGCATGAGGTGGTCGCAGACGTGGCGACGGCGGCCGAGGGCATGGCTGTCCTCAAGGTGACCCAGCCGGATCTGGCGGTCATCGATCTCGATCTCGGTGCCGGCCCGACAGGAGTAGATCTCGCCTATGCAGTTCGCAAGGCTCTGCCCCGAGCCGGCATCCTCATGCTGTCCACCTACGTTGACACTCGTCTCATCGGTGACTTCCGGCCCCTGCCTGTAGGCGCCGTCTTCATGGTCAAGCGCTCGCTCACCGACACGGCAACCCTGGAGTCCGCCGTGGCGATGGCGGTCACGCGTGAGCCACCGAGCACAGCCGACCCCAGCGCTTTGGGGATGCCACGCCTTCGGGACGGCCAACTCGAGATCATGAGGCTGATCGCATGTGGCTACACCAATGCGGAAATCGGTCGACAGCGCTCGCTGGAGGAAGCATCGGTGGCCAAGGCGATCGCCCGTCTGCTCAGGCAACTCGGCCTTGCAGCGACACCCGAGCGCAACGCGAGAGTGCTCATCACCCAGGCCTATTTCGCTTTCATCGTCGGGCCCGGGACTTCGCGACCGTGAACACAGCACCGGTCAAGCGCACGCGCATGGATCAGCGCGACGTGTCCCCGGCGGCGACACGACGGATCCTCATACCTGTTGTGGTCGGCGCAGCCGCGGTGGCCTTCACGATTCCCCTGCTGATTTCCCCCGAGGCAATGCCGCGACCAGATCCGCTGACGGTGGCCACCCTGCTAGGACTCCTTGCGGTGAGCTGTGTCGTCGGCCTCGTCGCGGCGGCGTGGGTGTGGGGCGAGGCGGCGATCGCTCGACGGCGAGGACGCACCGACCTCGCGATCTTCGTGACTGTCTACGCATTCGGAGGAGCAGTCGTCGGGATGCTCCTCGTCGCCCTGCTGCCACGGGTGGGATTTGAGGGCAGGGCACCCGCCGTGGTTCCGATCGTCTCCATGGCTGTCATGGCAGCCTGGACCGCCTTGCTCGTGGGCTCCATGCGAGATGGGCGCGAACGCATCAGCCAGACGCAGCGGGCGATGGTCGAGCAGGCAGCCGTCGTCGTCATGACCAGCGAGAGCCAAGCGGCGTTGATTGAGGACCTGCGGCGGCAGTTCAACGCTGAATTGGAGGGCTCACTGCGCCCCAAATTCGAGCGGACAGCCGAGCGGCTGGAGTTCGAGGCACGATTCGCTGAGGACCACGTCGCTGGTTCGGCAGCTCAGGTGCTGACCGAGTTGACCGAGGCGTCTGTGCGCCCCTTCAGCCAGGCGCTGGATCGTCGCGCGCGCGACACGCGTGGCCGGCGTGGCCCACTCGCGTTCATCCGCGGTGTCGCACGGCATCAACCGTTTCGCCCCACGGCCGTGGCGCTCATCTTCGTCGTTTCCAGCATGGCTGAAGCGTGGACGGGAGCAGATCCCACGCCGGCGATCGTCGCGACGGCGGCAGGGGTGGCGCTGATCTTCGGCATTCTCGGCACCGGCAACGTACTGATGCGACGGTGGCGACAGCATCACGCGGTCATCTTCGTAGCGACGTTCGGCGTGCTTCAGATACCGACCGCGTGGTGGATCGTGCGGGCGCAGCCGTCTGCTGGCGTCGCTGCTGTGGTCGAAATTGCAGTGACGGTGCTGGTGAGCGGATGCATCGTGTGGCTGACGTCAGGATTCGGGCACGGACGCACGGCTGAGGCCGAGTTGCTCCAGATGTATGCGGACGACCTGGACTCGGCCCGTATCGAAGTGCTGGCTCAGGGTGAGATCCTGCGCGCCATCACCAGGGATGCGGCACGAGCACTCCACGGGTCGCTGCAGTCTCGGCTGACCGCGTGCGTCGTGGCACTGGATCGCGCGGCGCAAGACCAGGACGTCCAGGCGCACGCGGCGGCCATCGCACAGGCCCGTCAGATTCTCACGGAGGCCTGGTCCGTGCCGGCACCTCAGCTGGCCGCGACCGACCTCGACGAGGTTGTTCGCGACAAGGTTGCGCTGTGGCAGGGACTTGCGGGCATCACCGCATACGTCGACCCCAGTCTGCGCGGCGACCACGGCCGTGTGGCGGTGCGCGTAGGGGACATCGTCGAGGAGGGCCTGTGCAACGCCGTACGCCACGGCGAGGCGGACTCGGTGTCGGTGCAGGTCGAGGCGGTGACGGAGGGGGCTGGGGAGTTCATCCGCATTCGCGTCGTGGATGACGGGCATGGGCCCGGACAGTGGTCGGCCGGACTCGGTTCGGCGTACATCGACGAGGCGTGCGCTGGTCGCTGGAGCCTGGAGGCGGCGCCGGCAGGTGGTTGCGTGCTTGATGCGTGGGTCAGTCGCGACGACGACCGCTCCCAAGCATGGTCCTAGCACCCCGCTTGACGACGTACCGCCCGGTCGTGCGCCCGATCCCGCTTGGGTGAGGTCACGTCGGAGCGGCCGACGTGAGGGATGGAGGCACCCATGGCCACGGATCAGACGCAGGTAGCCCCCGAGCGGGACGGCGCGGGAGTCTCGCAGGGGGCCCTGGCGCTCGTGGCCGCCGTTCTCCTCGGTATCGCGGCCGTCCTCACTGCGTGGTCGGCCTATCGCGAGTCCTTGACGAGCGACCTCGTCCTGAAGAACTATTCCGAGCAGCAGGCGACCATCGCCCTGGCCAACGACACCTATGGCCGCGCCGATCAACAGGAGTCACTCGAGGTCAGCCTCTTCCTCGAATGGGCCATCGCCGTCTCGGCGGGCAATATCGACGCCGCCGACTACCTCGAGCAGGTCATGAGTGATGAGCTGTACGCCGCCCTCGACTGGTGGCAAAACGAGCCGGAGGCCTCCTCGCCGCCTACTCCGTTCGATGCCGCGAACCCCTACTTCCTTGACCTGCCGAGTCAGGTGCTGGTCTCAGAGGGGGATGCACTGATCGAGGAGGGCGAAGGGCTCCGGGTGGCAGCCGAGGAGGCTGATGCGGTGAGCGATCGCTTCGATCTCGCCAATGTCTTCTTCGCCGTGGTTCTCTTCGTCGCAGGTTTGACGACCATTGTGCAGCGGCGCTCGATCCA
>Ga0129342_1000774_pt1 | contig 14143 bp, 21 predicted proteins | sample CPBDNA_5_FD_94426 | JGI IMG/M metagenome (GOLD analysis project Ga0129342, IMG submission 94426) | Freshwater to marine salinity gradient microbial communities from Chesapeake Bay, USA - CPBay_Sum_15_0.2_DNA | ecosystem: Environmental > Aquatic > Marine > Coastal | place: USA: Chesapeake Bay...
TTTCAGTATCGAGAAGATCGGAGTCTGGCCCATAGAGCGGATTTCGTCTCCGTGGACGAGTAGCGCTTGGTACTTCCCGATGGAGAAGTGCTGATAGCCGGAGTCGGACATCTGCCACGTCACGTTCCGGAGGTTCACCGTCCTATCGGACGCGATTCGGTAGGCCATCCGGTCGACGTTGTCGCCTTTCGGGTTCACTCCGTAGCGGCCGATCCGTCCGTGGTTGCCGAACTCGCAGATTACGCGCACCGTCTCGAAGTTCGCGGCGAGTGTCCGGACGAGTTGCTCGACGATTCGGGCCGTCTCGAAGAGTTGCTCGTAGAGATGCGCTTCGATCTCCCAGCCTTGCCCGGGGAATAGGTCGACATTCTCGACCATGTCTCCGCCGAGCATGAGCACCGCTTCCCGTACCGGGTGCGCTTGTCGTTGGATGTCGGTGATTCGGAGCACTTTCTCGGCGAGTTGCTCGATGCGTTTCGCGCACGTCTCGACGTCATAGGAGACGGTCTTCTTTCCGAGTTGCCAGTCCGTCGCATGGATGAGCGCGACTTCGGGTTTCTTGCTGCGTCGGTCTTTCTTCGGGAGGATCGGCTTCGGAGGAGTGACGGCGAGCGCCGCTTCCCGGGCGGCCCGGTAGACGGCTTCGACGAGTTCCGCTCGGAGAGCCTCTTTCGTTGCAAGTTTCCGTTGCGTCTTTTTTAGCGTTGACTGAAGTTCTTCGATGATCTTCAGTTGGTCGAGTTCATCGCGAGGAGACATACCCCTCCAGTCTGCGACGGTAACGGCTCACCGCGTTCTCGTTCACTCCGACGAGGCCTTTCTGCGTCATGAGTGCGAGGATCGCCGACGTCGAGTAGACGTCGGCTTGACGGAGCGCTGCGAGCCACTCCTCCCGGTCTTTCTTCGTTTGAGCGTCAAGCCATTCTTGGATGACGGCGACTTGATTCCTATTCGCCTTCAGTTCTTCCAGTATTCCCACGATGAGCCTCCTCGTCGTCGATGTGGTTCGTTAGTGCCTCGGATACGTCCTCGACGGCGTCCTCGATCTCGTCGAGGTGCGCGTCAATCGCTTCCAGCGTATGCCGAACGAAGGCGTGATCGGTGGCATTCTCCCGGCGGGCGCGTTCTATGAGGGCGGCCGGGACTCCGGCTACGGCTACACCGACGGCGGCAATCACGGCGACGAGAACGGCTTCAGTCATGGCAGCATCCGGGCCGGGAGACGATCGCCGAGGACGTAGCGGATGTGCCACGGCTCGGACTGAATCTCCCACGACCATCCGAACGAGTCGGCGTTCGCGAGAAGCCATTCGAGACGGCCGTTCTTCGTGACGTTCCAGATGTCGACCGCGCAGCCCCACCCGTGATTACTCGTCCCCGGCGCGGCGAGACTCGCACCCATCCCGGGCTTCAGATACCACGTCTCCGCGTTCCATGTGCGGGTCGGTCGGCCCGGTTGAGGTGTCTTCGTGTAACGCTGAAGGAAGACGGCTTTTTGGACGGAGTAGGGACGGTAAGCGTCGAATGTGGACGTCGGCTTGAGAACGATTCCGTCGAGTTTCGCGGCTCGTTTCATCGCATGGTATGACGCTGCCGCCGACTTGTAGAGATGCCCGTTCGGTCGGATCGAGACGAGGAGGTCGGCTCGGAGTTTGCCGTTCTGCTGGTCGGCTAGGCCGCGAGGGAGAACGAAACGTCGAACGGGGTACTTATTCGCTGCCACGTCCGAAGGCCGGGTCGTTCGGGTTTATCCATCGCAGGACGGGCGGGATGAGTGCGGCGATGAACGCTTTCGCGAGGTCTTCGAGTGTGTAGTCGAGCGTGGCGATGACTGCGACGACGGCCGCGATAGCGCTTCGTAGATACGAGAGGAGCGCTTGCTGCTGAGTTTTAGAGAGTTTCATCGTCGGGTTCCGGTGGCGGCGGTGGGACGATGATTTGCCCGTTTAGGACTTGCCAGCCGATAGCGGCCGGATGATCTGCGTCGTATTCGATGAGATGATCGGGGTCGTTATTCGTCCACGATGGGGAGACGACTTCGACGTTCACGATGACGCCGTTCGCGACGTTCGGGGCGACTACTGCGACGGTACGTTCTGCCATGTTCTACTCCTGATACGAGATCCAGACATAGCCGGAGCCTCCGGCCGCGCCACTCGTTCCAGCCGTGCCGCCTGCGCCGACGGTGACGGTGATACCGACTCCAGCCGTTACCGCGCCACCTGCGACAATGTACGCACCATCACCAGCCGCGTTGTTGACCGGGTGAGAACTGCCGCTCGTTGTCTCAATGCCTGACGTCTGCGCACCTTGACCGCTATTTGTGGCGCCTGCCCGCGCCGCATACTTAGCACCCGCGATTTGTGACAAGTTGCCGCCACTCGCGCTTATCGTTCCGCCAGCGAACGCGACTGAACTCGTGCCGCCTGCTCCCGCACCTGAAGTCCCAACTCCCCCACCACCTGCGCGAATGTGCGCGATCGCATACGTTACGCCTGCGGGTGGTGTGAATGTTCCGCTCGTGCTGAACGCGTCGACCTTCGTCATGGCTCCGCCTAGTTTAGTCCACGAACTACCGTCGTAGAACTGAACTTCGTTCGTATCTTCGAGGTAGCACAACTGGCCTTCCGCGAGTGTCTTCTCTCCGGTTCCTCCGAATGCTGCGTCTCTCGCCGATGAGTCGGCGAAGACTGGCGCCCCCGAGTTTGTGACGTTGAGTCGCGCAGCCGTGAGGACTTCTCCCGAGACATACCCGGGGACTGAGGTGGTGGCATTTGCTCCCATAGTTCCTAGAGCCTAGCCGACTACGAGAGCACGTTCTCGTCGTCTAGTTTCCCGCGCAGGGAATCGTCGAGAAGGAGGGCGTAGACGATGTCCGTCGGAGCCGTGTAGAACGTCATCGTCTCGCCGCGTAGGTCGATTCGGTGGGAGAGGCCTTCGACGGAGAGTTCTTCGGTGACGGTGAGCGGGCTTCCAGTCGTGAACGTCCGCGTGATCTCGATCGTGTCGCCAATCTCAACGACTGCGACGTTGTCTTGCTGCCCGGTCGTCAACGAGCCGAAGAACGTCTCCACGCCCGAGAAACGCGGCGACGGCGAACCTTCGAGGAGGTAGTTCGCAAGTGTGAGCGCCTGCGCGTCGGTTGAGAGAAGGGAGTCGGTGATCGTTTCGGCCTGCGTGAAGTAGAGCGCGATAGAGGCGTTATCAGTGGCAGTCTGGGCGGTTCCGCCGGAACGCTGAACGGTGACGCGGTTCAGTACCGACTCGACGGTGAAGTCGACGAAGACTTCCCGGTAGGGCGTTTCGGAGCCGTCGTCGGCGAATGTGACGGCCGGAGCGGAGAGCGTGTTCCCAATGCGCGGCTGGAAGACGAGGTCGCCGTCGGATGCCCGGACGAAGAGCCGTCCACGTTCGGCGGAGTCAACCTTGCGGAGGTAGTCGAGGGCGTTCGTACCTTCGGCAATCGCATAGTCGCCAAGTGTGGCCGTCCCGGTCGTAATGTCCCGGAGGGAGGCGCTCCAGCCGACTTCGGTTCGATCGAGGATGGTTGCGACTCGGGCGGAGGAAAGTTCGGCGGATGGGGTGAACGCTGAGAGGAACGAGTTCGCGAGGATGAAGAGGTCGTCCGCGCAGATAATCGTTACTTGGGGTATTTGTTTCGGGCCGACGTAGTCATAGGTGAAGTCGACTACGCGACCTCGGAAGATGACGTCAGAGTTTCGGGTAATGCGTACTTGTCGGAGCGGGGAGAGTCCGGGAGTGTCGTCGAACTCGTCCCAGTAGACGCTCGCGGTGTTGTACGGGTCGAACGCTCGGCTCGTGTCCCGGGCGACGATGACGGCCCTTCCGGGTGCGATGGAGTCGAGCGGTGATTTCTTGCCGCGTTCTATCTGAACGGAGAGGACGTCGATTTCGGCGAACTCATCCACGCCGTCAAGGACGTAGGTCGTACCGTCTAGGAGGCCTTGCTGCGTGTCGTTGAGTGTGAAGCCGTCTCCGAAGCCGACGTCGAGTTCTACGGTGAGCGTTCCACCCGTAACGATGTTCGCAGGCATGGCTCAGACTGCTATCTGAACGTCTAACGGCCCGGAAACGAGGTTGTACTGCTGGAGGGCGTCGACGATGAGGTTCGGAAGGTTGGCGTCCGCGCTCACGGTGTTGACGGTGATGTTCACCGTGTCGGGGAGGATTCGTTGGTCTTGTGCCATGAAGTCAAAACCGGATAGATCAATTCCGGCGAAGCCGATTTGGGCCGCAGATTCTCCAGCCGCGATGAAGCCTTCAGTCGGCGCGATAACGGTTCGCGCTTCATTTGCAGCGCGAGTCGATCCACGGCCGCCGCCTCCGCCGCCGCCTGAGATGTCTCCGGCTGCGGGAACGATCACCGGAGCCGGAATCACCGGAGCCGACGTTCGCGGTTCGATACTCGGAATAACGAGTCTCGGAGCGACTTTCGTCGGTGTCGGGAATGCGCCCATTGAGCCGTAATCTTCGCGGATACGCCCGAACTTTACCGGATCCAGCATTGGGAACGGATCGCCCGGGACGAGGGCGTTAGCGGCCTTGTTCAGAAGATTTACCCATTGGACGGCGCTATTGAAGACCGATTCAATTCCAGCGATGATTACGTTCGCGAATTGGGCGACCGATTCCATGAGCCGCTTACCCGCGAAGGCGTTATCTGCGAGAAGTTGGTCAACGGAGAACGCAACCGCCGCGAACACTAATCCGACGGTCTTTGCCATTCCGAGCGCCGTCGTCTGGAATCCGGCCATTGAAACGGTCGCAGCATTCACGGCTACGGTTAGCCCTTTTACTAACGTCGTAACGGTTTGTATAAACGTAAGCGTCTTTAGGGCCGCATACATTCCGGCGATCGCAATAGTTGACGCAATAACCGTTTTCGTAAGTGTCGAGGCCTCGTCGTAGAAACGAAGCATCGCGTCGGTCGAGAGTGTGAGAACTCCTTTTAGTCCGTCCTTCGAGAATGCTTCGGTGAGTTTCTCTATGACTGGAATAAACGTATCTTTAGCGAATGCGGCTATCTTGACCGCTATCGGGAGGAAGGCTTGGCCGAGTGTCGTAATCGCGTCTTCGAGTTGTGCCTTCAGAATGCGAGTTGAGTTAGCGAGGCCGTCAGAAGTGCGGGCAAAGTCGCCTTGTGCGTCGGTGGTCTGCTCGAAGATTACCTTTTGCGCGGCAAGGACTTTTTGCTGCGCGGTTAGAGCGCCGTTTCCGTCGTAGATTCCGAGGGATAGCGCCGCTTGTTTTAGGGAGGCGTCGTTTAGTAGCACTCCGTAGCGGCGTAACGGTTCCGACTCTCCGCGTAGCGCTGCTCCGATCGCATTTATTGCGTCTTCCGGCGACGTATTGTTGAACGACGCAAGATCGGAGGCGAGTTTCGTGAAGTCGATCGAGAAGTCTGAAAGATCTTTCCCCGCAAGTCCTGCGGATTTGCCGAAGATGCCGAACGTCGCAGCCGCGTCGAGGGCTTGCTTGCGGGACTGGCCGAGGCTCGCTGCCGCCCCCTTTGCGAACTTCTGAATCTCCTTATCGGCGTCTCCGAAGATGACTCCGGCTTTAGAGATCGTTTCGTTTAGGTCGGACGCCTTGCCTATTGCGACACCGATTCCGGCGGCTGCGGCGCCAAGTCCGGCGGCTGCCGCGATACCGAGTTTTTTCGCGGTGTTTCCGAACTTGCCGAGGGCGTCTTCGGACTCTTTTAGGCTCTTTTTTAGTGGGCCAGCATTTCCAACGATGGAGATCGTTATTGGCTTAGACATAACTTATAAACCGTACTTGAATCGTATTTGGGTGATTCGTTCGGCGTAGAGTTTTGCGACGTCGCTTCGACGTTGGTCGGTGGCCTCGTAGATGAATGACTGCGGCTTGATTCGGCGGGCTGGCCAGCCGAAGTGAATCGGCCCCGCGTAGGGTACGTTCGATCGGTCGCCGACGCGAACCTTTGCCGATTTCTTCGTCGAAGCGTTTCGGATGGATTCCGCGAGCGCCCCGGTAAGTACCGGAACGTATTTTTTTGATCCGTCGATAACTAGTTCGGCGACTTTTCGGTTCGTTGAGAGGAACTCACCTTTGACGAGATCAAGGTCGCCTCCTAATTTGCGGAGGTCGCGTTGCGTAGCCGAAAGATTCTCGATTCGGACGGCTCCGGGAGAATCGGGGCTGAGGCGATAACCGAACGTGCCAGTACTAGCCATGTTTCAAGCGTCTCCGTTCGTTGAGTTTTCTCATCCCATCGTAGAGCACTCGAATGACGTCCGGAGGTGTTCGCATGAGCGACACCGGATCGAGTTTCGTTACCAGCGCGAGCGTTGCAATTTCCGCCGCTACCCCGCCGCCGGGGATGACTAGTTTCCCGGGCCGTCCTCGTGACCGACGGCCGCAACATTTTTCACCCATTCGTCGAAGGTTTTTACGATCGCGCCGGAGTTTTTTTCCGCAAGCCATGCGAGATAGTAGAGAGATTCCATCTTCGGCTGACCGTTGGGATCGAATGCGGCGGAGATGGATGTCTTCGCCCATCGCTCGAACGCGATTTGGGAGTCCGCGTAGACGGGGAACGTCTCTTGCGTTCCGTCTTTCCGCTTTATTGTGACGGAGATGTCGAGCATCGTTTAGGCCACCGCCTGCGCGATCGAGCCGCCCGTGTAGGTGGCGGTTACTTGGACGAGTTCTCCGACGTTCACGACGACCGGGGCGGATGCGAGGAATGCTCCGGTGTGCGTGTAACGAGGTGAGGAGGCTCCGGGTGCTGCGGTAAGAGGCTCGAAGACGATCGTCACCGACGAACCTACGTCGCCGAAGATCGACTGGACGGCTTCACCCGTTGCGAACGAACCGAGGACGGTGAACGTAGTCTCCGACGATTCGAGGCCCGCTACGAATGCGCGAGCGGTGTCCTTGAGGCTCGTGCTTTCGAGGGCGTCGACGGTCTTCGTCATCGAGATGTTCACGAGTTGGTCGGCCAAGTCCACCGAGTCGACGGTGAACACGGCGGCTGCTCCGAGGAATGTTGCGGTGGCCATAGGTTGAGTTTAGTCCTTGTCTGAGTCGGAGGCGTCCTTGCGAGCGCCTTTATGCTTTCGGGGTTCATCGTAGCCGATTTCTGCGATGAGATTCTTCGCTCGCGCCCGGTCGAGATCGACTCCGCAGAGTCGCAGGCCGTCCGCCGAGACGATGTCCCCTTCGGCGAAGCCGTAGAGACGTCGAGAGGTGACGCGGAACTTCTTCATCCGTAGCACACTACCTCGAAGCGGTAGGCGAGCATCTCGACGCCGGAGACGGTAACGGAGAGCGGGGACGCTCGGAGGCATCGAATGGACGAGACGGAACCTCCGAGAGTTTGATCGGCTTCGATCTTGGTCTTGATCGAGTTCGTTCCGGTGGCGGTGAGAAGGCCGTCGAGGTAGTCCTGCGCGGCCCGGTCGCTCATCCGTCCGGCGATGACGGTGACGTCAAGGTTCGCGGTATCTGCTCCGCGTTTCATGACCAAGTCCCAGTCGATCGAGAGGTTTCCGACGACTGCGGCGGGTGGGATGATGTTCTCGGGGATGGTGTCGTAGACGCGCAGGCCCGTGATGTCGAGGGCGAGTTTCATCTTGTCGCGAACGGTGGACGGCGTCACGCGACGACCTCGCGACGGTACGCCCGGACGATCGCCGAGATGTCTCGTCCGAGGGGACTCATGCGGATAGCGCCGAGTTCTGAGAGGCCGAGCACTCCGCCGACCGATGACGCCCGCTTGACGTAGTCCGCTGAGAGGATGAGGCAGGCTTCGACGACGTCATCCGGTGGCGTCCCGTTGTACCATCCATACTTTGCGGTGACTTGGACTTGGGGTCGACGTGAGATCGGCAGAGGGAAGAGGTCGGAGCCTACGATCGTTACTTGCGTGTATGGCCGTTGCTGCTGGGGAGCGGTGATCGGGTCGAGAATGTAGTCGGTATTTAGGGCGAGGACGTCCGTGTAGTTTCCGTTTCCGGTGGCGTCGAATGCGACTTCGAGGTCGTCCGTGGAGCCGATGTCGTCGACGAAGAGCGTGTAGAAGTCGGTAGTCCGGTAGAGACGGGCGGTCGCGTTCGTATCCATCCAGAACCGACGGTTAGCGATCCGGTCGATCGTCCGGGACGCGGCTTCGATCGCTTGCTCGATCGTGGTCGTCTCGTCCGCCGTGATGGTGCTCATGTTGGCGTATGCCTGAAACGCGGCGAGCGTCGTATAGCCGTTCGTAATCGCCATGTCTAGGACTTCTTTCTCTTCCGCTTCTTTGGAGATGAATCGCCCCGGCCGGGAAGCGGATCATCCAAGACGCTCGGACGTAAGGAGGCGAACGGAGCGTCGGGGATGCCCAGCCGGGACGAAGTCTTCGTAACTACTGAGGTCGTTCTATGACCTGCGGAGACTCGGATCATGCCGCTATCCGATCCGAGCCTTCCGCAGGCCTACGAGTTAGAACGTCGGAGTGACGAGGCCAGTTCCGGTGATCTTGGCCCATGCGTTCGGATAACGGTTCGCGGTGTACGCGGCGTATCCGTAGACGACCATCTTCACTTCCAACTCGGCCGACTTCACGTCCTCGAAGCGGAGCATGAACGGCGAGCCGTTGCTCTCCCAGAGGTGCGCCTCTTGGAGGTTGCCGACGAGGATCACGTCTTCGTTCGTGCCGTCTCCGAGGTTCGTTGCGACGTTGGCGTCGGTAATGACCGGAAGTCCGGCGATCGAGTAGCCCGAGTTGCCGTACTGGACGGAGCCTGCTCCGGTTGCGACCGCGTTCATCGGGCCGTTCGGCGCTGGGACTGCGAGAGGACGGTTCGTCGAGTCAACGGCCGCGAGCACGAACGCGAGGCGTCGTGGGTGGCAGATGATGACGTTCGGGCCGCCGAAGAATGTCGTCTGAACCTTCTGAACGGCGTCCAGCAACTTGGGGTACAACTCCGCAACCGTTGGGCTGGCGTCGGTGTAGGTGACGGACTGCCCGGCCGACGAGACGATCTCGGCGACGACGTTCGAGTCGAGGAGTGTGTGGTAGGCAGACGCGAGGTCGGCCATGACGAGGGAGTCGATCCCGGTTCCACGCTCCAGCGCTTGACGGCTGACGTTCTGCTGACCTGCGATCGTCTTCACCGAGATATCGAGTTTCGTGTCGTCCATGTTCGTTTCTTGGACGGCGGAACCTTCGGTCTGCTCGGCGACGGCGCTTCCGGTCGTGACCTTCGAGATCGAGAGCGTCATCCCGTTAGCGGGGAGTGAGTGCTTGCGAACTCGATCGGCGACTGGACGGCCTGCGCGGGCGTAAGGTGCTGCGAGGTCGGTGAGGAACTGAGGGACGACGAGTCCGGCGAATGCGGCCGTGCCGACGTCGCGCTTCTCGATCTTCTCTTCGCTCATGTGGCGGGAGATGCGCTCGCGGGCGTCGAAGTCGCCGTTGATTTGGGCGGCGAATGCGTCCCGGATGAACGAGTGCTCACCGTCTGGGCGGTAGGTGCGCTCTTCGCGGGTGACGCGAGCGGGTGACGCTGCGCGGGCTTCCGAGGTTGAACCGTCGACGCGCTTTGCCATTTCTGCGGCTGCGGCCTTGCGGGTTTCGATGTCGGTGACTTGCGCGATGCGCTCGTCGAGTTTCTCGATCTCCTTCGCGAGAGCGGCGACGTTCGCCGTTTCTACGTCGGTGATGTCGCGGTTCTCTTCTGCGGCCCGGTTGAGGGTCGCGTCGATGAGGTCGGCCTTCTGCGAGCGCTGCTCGTGGAGGCGGCTAAGGAATGAGTTCACGGTTTAGTCCTTGTTGGGTCGTTGCTGATGTTGCTCTCCGGGTGCTCGCTGCTCTCCGGAGCGGGTGTCCCATCTGGGAGGTGCGCTCGTGGTGGCCGAGGGTGCGGTTAGGAAGATACTAGCGGACGTCGTTCTCGTTCGTCAACGTGCGGAACTCTCGAAGGATCGCATTCGCCCACGCTTTCCCGGCGTCTCCGCCCCATAGCGCCCACGCGATACGTCCGGCGGACGGATAGCCGGGTTCACCGGGTCGGAATCCTTCGCCGTCTTTGTCGACTTCGTGACGTGCGAAGTAGGAAGCCATGCGTCCGACGGTCGTTCGTGAGAGGTTGCGTCGGTTGACGATGTCTCGCGCCCGGGCGACACCGACTTCGGTTCCGCCTCGACCGTAGGTCGCTCGCCATTCGAGGCCTCGACGGGCTTCGCTCACCATTCCGTCATTCGGTGCGTAACCTTCTTGCCGCTCTTCGGCGCGGTCGGCTTCGGCGATGTTGAGCGCGGCGAGTTGTGCGAGCGCCTCGCGGCGGGTGCGGTGGCAACCTTCGAGAGAGCCGTCGTCTTCCTTTACTACGGCGTATCCGCCGCAGTCCGGATGATTAGTTTCGATCCTCCACGGCACGACGGCTAGTCGAGTCTCGGTGTCAACACTCGTAGCGATTCGGTGACTCCGTCCGCGCATACTGCGTAGATTTCTTCGTTTATCGGAACGAAGACGGTATGCGGCGAGGAGTGTTTCTCGTATGGGACGCCGAGGGACGACGTGACGCCCGATCCGCCGACGTAGACGGTCGAGTTCCCTACGATTTGGAGATAGACGGTGCGATTCTGATTCTCTCCCGCGACGACGAGTTGCCTCGTCGACGTGATGTCGTAGTTCTGCGAGATCATTTGCGAACCTTCGCTACGATCGCTTCGATCGAGGCAAGGTTCGGTTTCTCGATCTCTTGACGGACTGCGACGATGTTCGCGGCGTCACCATACGCTCCGAATGTGACGAGGGAGACTTCGGCCAGATGCGCTTTCATCCGGTTGACGACTCCGCCGACCTTCTTATCTTCGAGCGGTTGGAAGCCGACGGAGAGGTTCGAGAGGACGCCGTCCCGGATGAGTTCGAGCGCTTCGTCTCCGGCTTCGGTCTTGGAGATGCGGAACTCTCCGTATAGGCCTTCTTCGCGTTCTTCGAGCATGACGGCCCGACCGATCGGGGCGTCGGTCTTGTGCTGATAGAGAAGTTTCACGCGGTTAGCGGCCCGGGTGACGTTACGGAAGACGCCCTTTCGGAATACTTCGACGAGGTTCGAGCCGATGCGCTGCTCGACGTCGTAGGGGACGGCAATTCCGACGACGGTTCGTCCGTCGCCGTCGGCTCGTAGTTCGAGCGTGGCGTCGTAGTTTCTAGTCTCCATCGTTGCCCTCGGATTCTAGTCCTTCATCTTCTTCGAGTGGAGTTGCGACGACTTCGGCGGGTACTGGATCGGGGTCGGGTGTCGGTTCCTCGGCGAGCGGTTCACGATTCTCGAGTTCGCGCACTTCGTCGACGGTGAGGAAGCCGCCGTCGAGGGCGATCTTGTGCGCTTCGTAGCGCGTCTTCGTGTCCGGGCGGAGGAGTGCGTCGACGTTCATCTTCGCGAACTGGCCGCGAGGTAGGAGTTCGGTGACCGACTGCTCGCAGCGCTGAATCCATGGGAGGAGCGACCAGCGGACGAGTTGGAGGTTCTCCTCAGAGACGTTGGAATACGTTCGCGATGAGTTGGGCGCGTTCAGATAGTAGGCGGGGAGTCCGATCATGTTTGCGATCTCGGTGAGTGAGAACTGGCGCGTCTCCAGTAGTTGCGCGTCTTTCGCATTGTCTGAGAGTTGCTGAAACTTCGTCGATTCGTTGAGTACGGCCGGAGTTCGTTTCGTGCCTCCGTATTGGCGGAGCCATTGAGCCTTTAGGAGTTCGGCCTCTTCTTGCGTGAGGTCTGGGTTCGCCGAGTAGATGATTCCGGTCGGCTGAGCGCCTCCGTCGAAGTAGCGCTGGGCGTAGGTGTTGACGGCGACGGCTCCGCCGATCGCTTGACGTTGAGCCGAGAGGATGCCGTAGCCGACCATGTCTCCGGGCATGGAGAAGCCTTTTATGTGGAGCACTTCGTCGGCCGTGTAGTCGCGTTCTTCGATGCGGTAGACGAGACGGCCTTCTTCGCGGCGTACTTGGACGCGCTGAACGGCGACCGGGTAGATCGAGTCGGGGTAGCCGTTCGCGCCGGGTTCGCCGAGGATCGCGACGTAGTTTCCGTGGATGATGAGAGACGCGACCATCGCGGAGACGGTTTCGATGCGTGTCTCGGTTGGGACGGGCTTTATGAGGAGGTTCGGTTGCGGGTCGACGTACTCTTCGCCTCGGTAGGCGTGGAATGGTAGGCCGCCGATCGCGTCGGAGATGAGTGTTACGGCTCGCCAGATACCGGGAACGGAGAGCGTCGACGTCTCGTCGACGATGACTCCGGAGTTTATGTCCGGGAAGAGTCTTCCCATCCGTCCGGCTTCGTCGACGTAGACGTTCGGGTAGGTGAAGCCGAACGACGAGGCGCGTTTCTCGCGTCGGAAGATGTCTCGGAGCGCCATGAGAATGAGAGTCTAATAGATGATACTTCGAGCCTTCGCGGACGACTTGCTCTTCGTCGTGGCGTAGTGCCATGCGAGAGTCGCAGCGTAGAGAGGGGAGATGTCCGCGTCGGGTGTGTTTCGTTGGAAGAGCCATTGTTGGCCGACCGCTCGCCGGGTGGCGGCGGCGACGGCTTTATCGAGTCGGTCGTCGCTCTTGACGTGAATCGTCTTGTCGAGGATCGCGTCGTAGAAGAGAGCGCAAGCGGCGACGACGTCGGCCGTCCGGTAGACGTTGATCGGGACTCCGAGTTGCTTCAGAGGGTCAACGAATGACGACGCGGGGCCGTACCCGTCGACGACGACCGTTCCTTTCCACCTTCGGAAGAGTTCGAGGGTGCGCTGCTGAATCCACGCCACGCCGTCTTTATTCTCGATGAGTTCGATGTTTCCTTGCTGGTCGCAGACTGCGATCGAGCCGCGGGAGCGGTCGAGTGCGACGTCGACGGCGAACGTGAGCGCTCCGGCCGGGGCGATTTTCGCAGAGCATGACGCCGCCCACACTTTCGCCGGGATCATCTGCTCAGAGACGGTGCTCCAGACGTTCAGATAGGAGCGGCGGAACTCGTTTAGCGTCATGGACTGGAGGGCGTGGTCGACGGCTTTCTCGGAGACGGTGTGGCCGAGTGCTGGCATGACGCGCCTCCAGACTTCGACGTCGAACGGGTCGTCGTCTGGGCTGGCGCTCCATTCGAAGTATGCGATACCTTCGCCGGGGTCGGCTTCGGATGCTGCTCGACCTTGATCGACTTTCCGTTTCAGATAGAGGGAGCGTTCCGTTCCGGCCGTGGAGACGACGAGAATCTGGGCGTCTTTCTTCGTGGCCATCGTCGGGAGTAGTGCCTGCTCGCGGACATCGTCCTCGTCGGCGAACGCTTCGTCGATGATCGCGAGGTCAAGCGTCCGGCCGTGGCCTGCCGAAATCGAGTTCCGGAGGACTTCGATCCGTGAGCCGTTGCCGAAGATGATCGCCTCGTCGCCGTTCGCCCGGTAGACGCGGTCGATTAGTCCGGCGAACGGTGAGCGCTCCAGTATTGGAACGAAGTCGTCGAGTAGTTTTTGCCTTGCGTCGTGGCCAGTCTGCGCCGTGTACGCGATGCGCTGCGGCCGACCGTAGAAGAGCGCCCGGTGAATCATGATCGCAAGGATGAGCGTCGTCTTCCCCGACTGCCTCGGGACGGTGAGCACGAGTTCCCGGTAGGCGGGAACGTCCCCTATCTGCTCTCCGAAGACGTGAGAGACGTCGGCCTGCCAGTCCATGAGAGGCAGTCCGAGGCCACGGGCGACGAGTGCGATCTTCTCCCCGTAGGAGACGCGGTCATCTCGTCGGCGTGTTGCGTAGCGAGGTTTCGAGGTCACGGAGGACGTCGTCGAACTCATTCCGGCGCTCCTCTCCCGCCTTCACTAAGAGAGCCACCGTCTCCCGGTACTCCTTCCAGAGACGAGCGTTCTTCGCGTCGTCCGGATCATCCAGTCGAGCGGCGATCGTCCGGGCCATAGCCACGGTCGCCGAGTCCACCTTGCCGAGCGCGTCCTTCGCATGGAGCCATTCAATGACGTCCTCGACGGCCTCCCGATTCGTTCGGATTCGCACCGATTCGACGCGAATAGGCGCGGCTTTCTTCGGTTTCGCCGAGGTTCGCTTGGATTTGGCGGGATTTGACTTAGCCATGCCGGGGTCGGGACTTCGTACTCGGAGAGATAAAAA
>Ga0129342_1000775_pt1 | contig 14143 bp, 10 predicted proteins | sample CPBDNA_5_FD_94426 | JGI IMG/M metagenome (GOLD analysis project Ga0129342, IMG submission 94426) | Freshwater to marine salinity gradient microbial communities from Chesapeake Bay, USA - CPBay_Sum_15_0.2_DNA | ecosystem: Environmental > Aquatic > Marine > Coastal | place: USA: Chesapeake Bay...
TGTACAAGAAGTTGCTATTAGTTATGGTCAATTTATAGAAACTTTCCTTGATTTTTTTATTGTTGGATTTACAATTTTTATTGTTGTAAAATTTATAAATAGACTTAACAAAAAAGCTGAAGACCCTTTGGATACAACCGTTTCAACTCCAAAGAATATTCAATTGTTAATGGATATGAACGAATTATTAAAGGAACAGAATAGAATTTTAAAAGAAAAAAAATAAATTACTGATTTAGAGACTCATAAACATGAGCTCTGAAAATATCAGCTATTTTTAGTTTATAAGTTTCAAATGATTGGGTCATATAAATCATAATCATGTTTTCTTTTGGATCAATTCTAAAATAAGTTCCAAACATTCCCCCCCATCCAAAAGTTCCTTTGGATCCAAATTTAGTTCCATCCTCCTTTACAATTTCAAAACCTAATCCAAAACCTTTCTTTTTCCCAAAAGCTAATTTATTGTATTTCAGACCCATTGAATGGTCAAACTTCATCAAGTCTAGAGTTTCTTTATTTAATAATTGCTGCCCTTTGTAGAAACCATTATTCAATAACATTAAAGAAAACTTTAGATAATCCTCTGTTGTTGATAACAAACCACCAGACCCATTTAACAGAATTACTTTGTCTTTAAAAGGAGTGTTTACTTTACTGTCAAAAGAAACAAGTTCTTTATTTTCTCCAACTATATACAAAGTGGTTAATCTATCTAACTTTTTAGCTGGCAATTCAAAGAATGTATCATTCATTTCTAAAGGATCAAATATTCTGATTTTTAAAAAATCATCTAATTTTTCACCAGACAAAATCTCAATTAAGTACCCACATATATCAGTTGCATAACTATACCACCAAGTTGTACCTGGCTCAAATTTAAGTGGGGCTTTAACCACTTCTTTAGTATATTCTTCTAAAGTCAAATTAATCGTTTTTCTGTAATCTTCAGGTCCTTTAAAATTAAAACCAGCAGAATGCCTTAGAAGATCGATAACCCTTACATGATTTTTAACAGGTTTATATTTTTTTCTTTTTTTAACTGTTAAATTTTTAAACTCAGGAATATATTTATAAACTGGGTCGTCTAATTTAAATTTACCCTCCTCATAAAGCATCATCAGCGCTACAGAAACTATAGGCTTTGTCATTGAGGCGATTCTAAATATATCATTAGTTTCAAGCAAATCCTGATCTGAAATATCTGAATTGCCATAACTATCAAAGTGAATAAGTTTACCATTTTTTAAGATAGCAGTTTGAATGGCTGATATATCGTTATTATCAACAAATTTATGCATGGCGTTGTTTAATGCTTTAAGTTTTTCAGAAGATACGCCCTGTAATTCTGGCTTAGAAATTTCAAAAGCAGATTGGGCGTTCAATAAAAAGCTAAATAATAAAAAAGCAATTTTTGTTGAAGATTTAAAAGCGGTTTTATATATCAAATTGTTTGAGTTTTAATTTTATAGAATTTATAATTTTTTTTTTAATTGGTATTAAATTTTAGAATATATTTGCCGGAATTTTTTAATAATATACATATGCACAGACAGGATAATGGTAACGATCAATTAAATTCGATAAGAAATGAATTTAATAGTAGAGTTGAAGCAAAATCTTATGTAGGTAGAGCTAAAAGAGTTGCATGGACCTTAAATAGAAGATTTAGAAGTATTTAAGATTTATTTTTCAAAAATAAATCTTTAGAAATGATTACAAAAATATTTTTTGAATAGTCGTCCTTTTCAAAAAGTAGTCCTACGTCACCATTTTGAATTTTAGTCATTGTAGAATATCCTGAACTCCCTCTGTTTATGGTAATTAAAGTATTCCAGTTTAATCCATTATCAAAACTTCTACTAATAGTCATGTTTTCTCTTTTTTTGGAGTTATATGCATTTGAGAATAGCAAAATTTTGTTATCATAATTAAGAATACTTGCATTACATCCAGGATCTTTTAAATCAATATTTTTAAAAGTTTCCCATGTCAATCCTTTGTCTTTTGAAAGGTGTGAATATCTTGAATTGTTGGAGTTAACTCTGGAGTTGACAAGCCAATTTCCATCAGAAAGTTCAATAATTTTTGACTCATCTCCAGGTTTTAATGCGTAATTAACTAAAAACCAATTTTTCCCATGATCCTTACTGCCAAATACATGAGTTCCTTTATTTAAATTAACCAAGCAATGAAGTAAAGAGCCATCTTCTGTTTGAATCCCTCTACCTGATGTAATAAACATAAAATCTTTTTCCCAATCTTTTTTAATGATTTGATTCGTTATGTCTTTTGGTTTGGACCAACTTTCTCCGTCATCTTTACTACTAATTACCATAAAACGATAAATATCTTTTGCAATTTTTAAATTCATATAATTGAAAAATAAAAAAATCTCTTTGGTTATTTTATCTACAATTATTGATGGATCGGAAGCAGATTCGCCAATAGGATAATCTATAATTTTTTCGATTTTACCCCAAGTTTTCCCATTGTCATAACTTTTTCTAATAACAATATTAATATCATCGTTCCATTTCAAATCTTTACAATTATTATTTCTTTCATCGATAGCAGCTATCAAAGCTCCATTATTGGCAGTAACTAATGATGGAATTCTATAACATGCTATTTTATCGTCTTTTGATGCATCAAACAAGTTTATAAATTCAAATTCTTGTGCTCCAGAAAATAATGAGAAAAAAAACAGGAAATAGTTATAAAACTTAATGTTCATAGTTTAGCTTCTAAAATAATATCAATCAATTTACTTCTAACATTATCAACATAAAAACTTTCGTTTAATCTTGAGGGATAAACTCTGTTAGTTAAAAATACAAAGGTTAACTCTTTTTCAGGATCAACCCAAAACATTGTTCCTGTAAATCCAGTGTGGCCATAACTTTTGTTGGACAAGTTTGAATTAGGATACACTCCTTGTTCTTTATTTTGATAGGGCTTGTCAAATCCAAGACCTCTTCTAATATTACTGTTTTTGAATGCATAAGAAGTAAACCTTTCGATGGTACTGTTTTTAAACATTCCTTTACTAGAATTTAAATCTTGAAGTAATATACCAACACTCTCTGCGTTTCCAAAAAGCCCAGCATTTCCAGAAATTCCTCCCATAAAACTAGCTGCTTCATCATGTACATAACCATGAACTAAAGTATTTCTAAAGTTTGAATCGTATTCCGTTGGCACTATAAATTTTTTATCGAAATTATTAGTTGGATTAAAAAGAAGAGTTATTCTTTTTTTATTTACAATATTATCATAAAAATACTTTTCAAAATTAGATCCTGAAATTTTTTCTATTAGTTCAGGAACGTAAAAAAAGAAAAGACCTGAATAGTTATATTCATTTAATTTATTGATTTTTGAATTTTTAATTCTTTTAAATATTTTTTTGGAGTACTTTTTATTTAAAAACAAGTTATCATTAATTTTTATTGAAAACCTTCTGCTTTTGTAATTTCTTATTTCAGATTTTTTAAATTTTCCGTCCTTTTTTTTTAATAAGTTTTGATGGCTTATATATGGAATCCAACCACTAGTGTGACTCATACTTTGAAAAATAGTTGTGTTTTTTTTGTTGGATCTTTTTAACTCTTTAAAATAAATTGAAAGTTTATCATTTAAGTCAAGTTTTTTTTGATCATATAATTTCATAATGGAAAATGTTGAAGCTAAAACTTTCGTAAGTGATGCTAAATCATACAAGTGAGAATTATTTACTTTAATTAAAGAGTCGTAAGTATGGAACCCAAAAGATTTGTTAATAATAACAGAATCTTTTATTTTAACATATAGCTGAGCTCCCGGAAAATTTTTGTTTTGAATACTTTTTTCTATTAAACTGTCAACTTTATGCAATAATGTATTTTGACTAAACACTTGGAATTGAATAAAAAAAAGTAAAAAAACTATTTTATATTTCATCAATTATTGGGATTATAGTTTCTTTATCTTTCGTTAATTTTTTTAGCTTTACAAGCTCTTCTCTAAGCTGAATAATTTCTTTTCTATATAACGGATTATTAAATTCATTTTTTAATTCAAGTGGGTCTTTTTTTAAGTCATAAAATTCCCATGTAGGGTCAGTAGTCTGATTACTTGTGTTTTTTTTGTTTAATCCATCACCATAAAAGTAAATTAACTTTTTAGTCTTACTTCTTATGCCTAAGTGTGCTGGCCTAACTGGGCTATGCTCCCAATATCTGTAATATATAAAGTCTCTGGATTCGTAATTTTTTTTTGACTCTAAAGCGCTTTTAAAGCTTTTACCTTGAAATGATTGAGGAGAAGAAACGCCAGCATAATCTAATAACATAGACGGGATATCTAGGTTTAAAATCAAATCATCAATTCTTTTTGATTTGGGGATTCTTTTTGGATAACTAATTACAAATGGCATTCTAGAAGATTCCTCATACATAATTCGTTTATCAAAAAAACCGTGTTCTCCTAAAAAATAGCCTTGATCAGAGGTGTATACTATTATTGTTTTTTCTAATTGATTTGAATTTTTTAAATAAGAGATTATTTTATTTAAATTATCGTCAATTGAAGCTGCGCATCTCAAAAAATCTTTAACCAACTTTTGATAGGATTCAGATCTAATTTCTTTTTCAGTTTTTCCTTTTAATGAAAAAGGCATTCCAGGATATTTTACATCAGAGTTGTATTGTCCATCTTTTGAAAATTTTAACCATCTATTAGTTAAAATTTCAAGTTGTTGGCCATTAAAGCTTCTTCCTGAATTTGATGGAATAAAATCGTATAATGATTCAGGTTCAGGAAGAATAACATCCTTTAAAAAATTAGAATGTCTTTTTGGATAATCAAATGGTTCATGAGTAGCTTTGAAATGAGTCATTAAAAAAAAGGGCTTAGTTTTTTCTCTATTTTCTAACCATTCAATTGTTGAGTTTCCAATAACATCAGCTGAAAAGCCTGGTTCTTGTTTACCTCCGTTGTATCCGTCCTCCCAGTTTTCTTTAGTTTTAAAAACAGGATTATTATACTTTCCTTGCCCAGGTAAAACTTTGTAGTAATCAAATCCAGAAGGTTCTTTTTTTAAATGCCATTTTCCAATTATTGCTGTATTGTAACCATTTTTTTGTAAAATTTTTGCAACATTTAAACTATCTGGATTCAAGTTATCGCCCAGAGTATAAACTCCATTAACGTGGCTATACTGTCCGGTTAAAATGGACGCTCTACTTGGAACACATATTGAATTAGTACAAAACATATTGTTAAGAACTGTTCCGTTTTTCTCAAGATATTTAATAGCATCATTTTTAACATAATTGTCTAATAATCCATTGTAAATCCCCCAGGCTTGTGAAGTATGGTCATCAGCCATTATAAATAAAATGTTTGGAGCTGAATCGTCATTACTTAAGTCACAGGAGACAAAAGCTGCTAGAACAAGAATTGTTCTTAACAAGAACTTAGAAATTTTATTTAATAAACAAAACATAAAAATTGCTCAACAAATATTTAAATTAGAAAAAAAAAATGATCCTTATATACATTGAATAATATTTAACTGTTTTTTCTCGTTTTTTTTATTGAAACAAATTATATCTTGTCAGAAGTCATGGAAAATAAATTAATCAATGAAAAAAGTTTATACTTAAAACAACATGCAAAGAATCCTGTCAACTGGTTTTCTTGGAGTGATGAGGCATTACAACTTGCTAAAAAATCTGATAAGTTATTACTTATAAGTGTTGGATATTCTTCCTGTCATTGGTGTCATGTTATGGAAGAAGAGAGTTTCAAAGATATCGATGTTGCTAAGGTAATGAATACAAACTTTGTAAACATTAAAGTTGACCGTGAAGAAAGGCCTGACTTGGATGAGATTTACATGAAAGCATTGGTTTTTATGACAGGTAGTGGTGGCTGGCCAATGAATATTATCGCTTTAACAGATGGAACTCCTGTATGGGGTGGCACCTATGTCCCTAAACCCCACTGGATTAAAGTTTTGACCCAAGTCAGTGGATTTTATAATACTAGAAAAAAAGATGTTTTGGAATATGCTAAAAGTGTAAAAGAGGGAGTTGAAAAAGAAGGATTAATTAAGGCCATTTCAAGAGAGGAGCTTTACTCTAAGGATATACAAATTAAATTAGCTAAAAACGCATTCAAATATGCGGATCAATTTAACGGAGGAATTGGAAGTGGACAAAAATTTCCTCTCCCATCAATGTTAAATTTTTTTATGAGATTTTCAAATGAATTTGATCATAAAGAAATGAAAGAGTTTGTAAACATTTCTTTATTGAAAATCTCTAGAGGTGGAATCAATGATAGAATTGATGGTGGATTTCATAGGTATACTGTTGACAATGCTTGGCATATTCCTCACTTTGAAAAAATGTTATACGATAATGCTCAACTTTTAGGGGTTTATTCAAATGCCTATAAAATTTTCAAGGATGAAAGATTTAAAAATGAAATTTATAATATATACGATTTCCTTGAATCTAAAATGACCTCAGATGAAAACTTAATTTATTCAAGTATTTCTGCCGATACCAATTATGAGGATGGATCAAAAAGTGAAGGAGACTTTTATGTATGGAAACGGGATGAACTTAAGTATGTTCTCAAAAATGATTTTGATTGGGTTTCAAAATATTATAATATAAATCAAAAAGGATATTGGGAAAAAGATAATTATATTTTTTATCAAACAATTTCTGACAAAGATTTTGCTTTAAATCTTGGAATTTCTTTAAAAGAATTTAAAGAAAACTTGAAAAGGATTAATTCTTTATTAAAAGATTTTAGAGAAAAAAGAGTTCATCCCATTATTGATAAAAAAATAGTTTTCTCTTGGAATGCTCTCGCTTTAAGAGGACTTGTGGAATCTTATAAAGTTACCAAAGACAAAAAATTTCTTTCAAAGGCATTGTCTTTAAATTATTCTTTAGCAAATTTTATGATTGATAAAAATAAGATTCATCATACCAACAGTAGTCCAGCCTCTGTTTTATTTTTTGAAGACTATAGTTATTATATTGACGCATTAATTGGGTTTTATGAAATTACTTTTGACAGAAATTATTTGATAAAAGCTGAAGAATATGTTAATTACTCCAATGAGCTTTTTAGAGAAGAAAACGGATTTTATAAATTTTCAACTGAACAAAGTAGTTTGTTTTCTGAAACTTTAATCAACTTAGATGATGGTGTTCTTCCATCAGCAAACTCCGTTATGAATTTTAATTTATTTAGACTAGGGCATTATAATGGAAATAAAGACTTTTTGATACACTCAAAAAAAATGATCAACAATATAAGCGATAATATAAAGGAACGTGTAACGGATCATTTACTTTGGCTTTCCAATACACAAAATTATTCTCAAAAGTTTTATGAGCTTGCAATTAGTGGAAAAGATGCTTTTTTAAAAGCTGAAGAGTTTATGGAAATGTATTTGCCAAATTCGCTTATAGCTGCTTCTAATATACCTTCTGATCTTTATTTATTAAAAGACAGATATTTTAACGATGAAACATATATTTATGTGTGTGTAGATAATACTTGTAAGTTTCCTGTGATTAATGTTAAGGAGGCAATAAATTTAATGGAAGATTAGTTAAAATTAACTACTAAATTTTTAAAAGAATCCCTGTAACTTCCTCCAATTTTGTATGGATTTTTGTTGATGTAGGCATTACTTCCATCAATTACATCAATTTTGTCAATAGCAATAGTGGTAGATCGATGAATTCTAATAAATTTATTTTTTGGCAAAGATTCTGTAAAAGAAGTTAGAGTGGTGTGAACTATGAAATTTTTTGATTTAGTAACAATCTTAATGTAATCTTTTAAACTTTCAATCACAATAATATCATCAAAATTGATTTTTACATTTAGCTTATTTACTCTTACAAAAATAAAATCAAGATCGAGATTTTTTTCTTTTTTTATTCTTGTAATCGTTTTGTAAGCTTTATTAACTGCAATTTCAAATCTATTAAAGGGAATAGGTTTCATTAAATAATCAACCACATCTAAATCGTATCCATCAAGTGCATATTCAGAATGAGCACTTGTTATTATAGTTTTTGGAGGGTTTTCTAGGTTTTTAAGAAAAGAAATACCATCAATAAAAGGCAAATTAATATCTAAAAACATTAAATCAACTTTTTCTTTTTTTAGCATAATCATTGCATCATTGGCATTATAAAATGTTCCTATGCAATCAAGAAAGTCAATTTTTTTTATGAAGTTTTCAATAACTTTGATTGCTAATGGTTCATCATCTAGAATAATACAATTGATCATAGTTTTAATTTAAGACGTGCAATATATTTATTTTTTTTCTTAATTATTTCTAAATTATAAAAATCTGATCCGTAATTAAGTTCTAGTCTCTTTTTCAAATTTGTCAATCCAATCCCTCCAATTTGCTCTTTGATTTTTTTTGTTGATTCCTCAAAGGAGTTTTCTACTTGAAAATCCAAATATTTTTTATAAACTGAAAGGGAAATTTTTATATATCCATTACTTTTAGAATTCCTGGCACCATGTTTAAATGCATTTTCTACCAGTGGAATCAAAATTAAAGGTTTAATCATTGTTTTTTTTGTTTTTCCTTTTATTTCGAAATCTATTTTTAAGGTTTCATCGTATCTTAAACGTTCTATTTCAATGTAGTCCTTTATATGATTTAATTCATTTTCTAATGTTTGATATTCTTTTCCAGTTTCATATAAAAAATATTTCATTAAGTCTGAAAGTTTCAAAATTAAATTAGGTGCCTTATCTGACTTATCAATTGTTAAGGAATAAAGATTATTTAATGTGTTAAAGAAAAAATGAGGCTGAATCTGAGATCTCAAATATTTTAACTCATGTTCTAACAATATCTCATTAGTATATGTAAGGTATTCTCTTTGTTTTATCCAATCAATTACTAATTTAATTGCCGTTACAAAGGCAACAACATAAACTTCACCCAAAATAACTTGTACTGCATAAGTAAAATCAATTTTTGAAGTAATTCCAGTAAATTCAGGCAAAACATCACCACTTGTGAAATAATAGGTCACCTGAAATTTTAAAATTAGAGTTAAACCTAAACTTATGATTATTAGTGTAAAAAATTCAATAACTTTTCCGTTAAATAATTTAGGCAATAAAAAAAAAATAAATAAATAAGATAGAACTATGTGAAATGGAAACTCTATGATATTTGACTTAAAAGCATAAGCATAATCATCGTAAAAGCTTCCCCACCTAATTGTGTTGAACGCAAAATATCCAATCCAAAAGATAATTTGACTTGAAATGGGAATTGAGGATATTTTATTGTAAGTTGGATTAGTAAATAAATCTCTTTTGCTAATTTTCATTTTTGGCTACTAGTTCTGTTTCGTTAGCTTTTTTCAAAAACATGTTTATAAAAAATATGTTTTTTTATTTAGAAATCACTAATTTAAAAATGAATTATTAAAAATTCTTTAAAAAGATGAAATTTATCAATTTGTCCTATTTCTTACTGTTTGTTTTTTTGTTTTTTTTATTTCAAAACAATCAAAAGTCTGATAAACCTAATGTAATATTTATTTTGACAGATGATTTAGGGTTTGCTGATTTGGGCTCTTATGGTTCAACTAGGATAAAAACACCAAATCTAGATTTAATGGCAAGTCAAGGCGCTAAGTTAAATTCCTATTATTCAACTCAAGCCGTTTGCTCTGCATCAAGAGCATCTATTTTAGCTGGTGTATATCCTAACAGGATTGGATTTAGTGGTGCTTTAGGGCCAAACTCAAAAAAAGGCATCCATCCTGATGAATTTTTAATGTCAGAAATGTTTAAACAAAGCGGTTATAATACTGCAATATATGGTAAATGGCATTTAGGAGATGATACTAAATTTTTACCTACTAATCATGGGTTTGATGATTTTTATGGAATTTTATATTCAAACGATATGTGGCCATTCCATGCAGAGTACCCAGATAGTTATCCAGACTTATTGCTTTACGATAAAGACAAACCTATTCAAGTTCTGACAGATCAATCTAACTTAACAATGGATCTTACATACAAAAGCATAGATTTTATTGAAAAAAATAAAGACAATTCATTTTTTTTATTTCTAGCTCATCCTCAACCACATGTCCCTTTGTTTGCATCCTCAAAATTTAAAGGAAGATCTGATCATGGATTATATACAGATGTTATAGAGGAAATAGATTATTCTACGGGTTTAATTATGGAAACTCTTAAGAAAAATAATTTACAAGATAACACGATTGTTATTTTTACATCAGATAATGGTCCTTGGCTTTCATATGGAGAACATGCTGGTTCAACTGGTTTATACAGAGAAGGTAAAGGAACAACTTGGGAAGGTGGTCAACGTGTTCCTTGCATAGTTTGGTATCCCAAAGAGATTAAATCCAATACAACTATTTCTAATCCTCTTATGGGAATAGATTGGCTGCCTACGTTTGCAGAATTAATTAAATCAAAATTGTCTAGTAATAAAATTGATGGAAAAAATATTTGGAATATTTTGACAAGTAAAAGTGTAAAAGATCCACATGAAGCTTTATTTTTCTATTATCATAGAAACAGCCTTCATGCTGTTAGATATGGTGACTATAAAATGTATTTTCCTCACAGATATAGGACTTTAAATGGCAGAAAAGGTCGAAATGATGGAACCCCTATAAAATATGAGTATATTGACTTAAAAGAAAATGAGTTATATAATTTAAAAAAAGACCCTTCAGAACTATCAAACATTATAAAATACCATCCTGAAATTACTAAAAAAATAATTAGTTTGGCAAATGAAAAAAGAACCGAATTAGGAGACGATTTATTTAAAATATCAGGAAATGAAGTTCGTGAAGTTGGAATGATAGAATAATGAAATAATTATGGAAAATAGAAGAAATTTCTTAAAAAAGTCAGCACTTGCAAGTTTTAGTGCATCGTCTATAATAAGTTGTGATCAAGAATTAAAAAATATTAAAAAAGAAATCCCGAGAATTATTTCAACTTGGAATCACGGACTTGCAGCAAACAATAAAGCATGGGAAGTTTTAAAGTCAGGAAAAGGAGGTTTGTTAGCTGTTGAAGAAGGAGTGAAAGTAACCGAGGCAGACCCAAACGTTAGATCTGTAGGTTTAGGTGGATATCCAGATCGAGATGGAATAGTTACACTAGACGCTTGTATAATGGATAAAAATAGCAATTGTGGTTCAGTTACTTATTTACAAAACATTAAACATCCTATTTCAGTTGCAAGACTGGTAATGGAAGAAACTCCTCACGTTATGTTGTCTGGAAAAGGAGCTTTAGATTTTGCAGTTTCAAAGGGTTTTAAACAAGAAAATTTACTAACAGAGCAATCAAAAAAAGATTGGATAACATGGAAAGAAAAGTCTGATTACAAGCCAATAATAAACATAGAAAATCATGATACAATAAGTATGCTTGCTATTGATGAAAACGGAGATCTTTATGGGGCGTGTACAACAAGTGGTGCTGCATGGAAAATGCATGGCAGGGTTGGAGATTCTCCAATTATTGGAGCAGGTTTGTTTTTAGATAATGAAGTTGGTGCTGCTGCAGCAACAGGGCTTGGAGAAGCTATAATTAAAACCTCAGGAAGTGCAATGGTAGTTGAATTAATGAGGCAAGGACATTCTCCTATGCAAGCTTGCAAGATCATAGTCGATAGAATTTCAAAATTACACAAGAAAGGGCCTGAATGGGATTATCTTCAAGTTGGTTTTATCGCTTTAAATAAAAATGGTGAATATGCTGGTTACAGCTTAAGAAAAGGTTTCAATTTCTCATTGTGTGATGAAAAAAATAAAGATTTATTAATTGATGCTGATTATAAAATAGGATAATGGAGATTTTAGAATATTTAGGAAAATTTCATCCTGTGATTTTGCACCTGCCGATTGGCGCTTTATATCTTACCTTTTGTCTTGTTTTATTGCAAAAATTTTTTAATACTAACTACACAATACCTGTAAGATTTGGATTGCTTTTTTCTTTTGCATTCTCTGTTTTAAGTGCACTTTTAGGTTATTTTTTGTACTTAGGTGATGATTTCTCAGGAGATTTAATAGAGCTTCACATGTGGCTAGGAATTTCAACTACAATTTTTATTGGAATTCTTTTGTGGATGCATAAAACCTCAACTTATTTAAAATACTTTGACATATTTTTTTTAATTACAATAATTTTACTTTCTGTGACGGGTCATTTCGGTGGACAAATCACACATGGTAAAGATTATTTAAAAATACCAGAGTTTAGTCAGCCATCAGTTAAAACCTCTGTTGACAGTATCAATGTTTTTTCAAGTGTTGTTATGCCAGTGCTAGAAAACAAATGTGTAAAATGTCATAATCCAAATAAATACAAAGGAGGTTTGATGATGCATTCTCAAGACGCCATCTTAAAAGGAGGTGAGAGAGGACCATTGTTTGTATCATTTGATCCAAACTCAAGTCGTCTATACAATTATCCAAAACTTCCGATGAATGACAAATTACATATGCCCCCAGAAGGAAATTCTCAATTAACCGAGAATGAAGTGGAAATTTTAAGAATTTGGATTGAAGGAGGTGGTCAGTTTGATAAGTTCAGTAAAACAGAAAGTTTTAATGAATTAGATAAAGAAATTTTAACCTCTTTTTTCCCAAATGAAATAAAAGTTGATCCTCCTAGAAAACAAGATTTAGAAAAGCTGATTGAGCTTGGTTTCAGATTAGAACGTAATAGCATTTCAAATAATTACATAGAAGCAAAATTTTTAGGTGATAAATTAAGTTCGAAACATATGAGCGCTTTGAGATCTGTTAAAAGTCAGCTAATAAAGTTAGATTTAAGCCACTCAAATTTTAATGATCGTTTTCTTTCAAAGCTTAGTTCCTTTGAAAATCTAAAGTATTTAAAAATAAATGATACTGAGATAACGGACAAGGGTCTTTCATACATCGGAAGTTCTGTTAAAAGCTTAAATCTTAATAACAACGATATTGGATTAAATAGCGTTAAGATTTTGCTTGAAAACTCTAATTTAAAAACAGTTTATTTGTGGAATGTAAATATTGATTCAGAATCTCAAGAAATATTAAAAAATTCTAACACGGCTTTATTAAATTTCGGAGTTACTGACTTTGGAAAAGGAGTTCCACTGTCTTCTCCTAAACCAATTTCTGAACAAACAATGTTTTCAGACTCTCTTAAAATCGAATTTTATAAACCTTTAGGTAATCCAGAAATTAGATACACTTTAAATGGTGATGAGCCTGACTCGTTATCTATATTGTACGAAAAACCATTTACAATTAAACAATCTCTTACCTTGAAAGCAAAGGCTTTTAAACAAGGTTGGTTGGACAGCAAAATTGGCATCATAGACTATGTTAAAGTTGAGGGGGTTATAAAAGATTATGTTTTGAAAACAATGCCAGACAACAGATACAGTCATCCAAAAAAATTATTTGATGGAATTATTGGAGATTTAGATTTTAGAGATGGTTATTGGAATGGATTTATAAGAACTAAAGATTATCAGGAAGGTGTAAATGAAAGAAATTCTGGTGATTTAGTTTTAGAAATTGACATGGAGGGTAAAGACTATTCATCTATAGGATTTCATTCTTTGGAGGATTTAGGGTCTTACATTATGTTTCCTAAAAGAATTGAACTTTATGACATTTCTAAGTTAGTTGAAAAACTTATTTATTTTGAAGATATTCCAGAATCAGAACTAGGCGCTGCTAATCTTACAAAATTTTTTAAAATTCCAATAACCCAAAAAACATCTAAATTAAAATTGGTTGTAAAAAGCAATAAAAAACTTCCAAAAAATCACCCTGCTGAGGGTCAATATGCATGGCTTTTTGTAGACGAGATTTTATTTTTATAAATTAAATTAATTAAAATAATTACTTAAACTATTGTTTTAAAAGCGTTTAGGTGTTGTAGAGTGTAATTATTATGCGTAAAAGAAGGAATTATTAATCGAAAAAAACAAGGCTTTTGTCGAATTATTAGCAGAAAATCATTGATGTGTTAAAAAATTGTTAATGAATTTATTAAATTCGTAATGAAAATAATCAAAAAATAA
>Ga0129342_1000777_pt1 | contig 14130 bp, 10 predicted proteins | sample CPBDNA_5_FD_94426 | JGI IMG/M metagenome (GOLD analysis project Ga0129342, IMG submission 94426) | Freshwater to marine salinity gradient microbial communities from Chesapeake Bay, USA - CPBay_Sum_15_0.2_DNA | ecosystem: Environmental > Aquatic > Marine > Coastal | place: USA: Chesapeake Bay...
CAAGCCGCTGACGGAGGAGACGAGGGTGCGGCAGCGGTACGTCGACCTCATCGTCAGGCCCGAGGCGCGCAAGATGGCGCGCATGCGGGTCATCGCGGAAGCGAGCGTCCGCACCAGCCTCGCCCAGCGTGGCTTCCTCGAGATCGAGACACCGATCCTGCAGACTCAGCAGGGTGGCGCTGCAGCGCGGCCGTTCGTCACGCGTTCTCACGCACTCGACATGGAGCTCTACCTCCGCATTGCCCCCGAACTCTTCCTCAAGCGCGCGCTGGTCGGCGGTCTCGAACGCGTCTTCGAGATCAATCGCAACTTCCGCAATGAAGGTGTCGACTCCACTCACTCGCCCGAGTACGTCGCCCTCGAGTTCTACGCCGCCTACACCGACTATCGCGATGTCGCTCGCATCACTCGCGAGATCATCCAGGAGGCAGCGATCGCGACGACCGGTGGCCTTGAGGTCACCCATGCGGACGGCAGCGTCCACGACCTGTCGGGCGTCTGGCCCGAGATCGACTTCTACGGATCGGTGTCCGCCGCCGTTGGCCGCGAGATCACGCCGGCGACGTCGATTGATGAACTCGCCGGGCTGTGCCGCGCGGTGGAGATCGAGCCCCAGGCCCACTGGGTGGCGGGCAAGTACGTCGAGGAACTGCTCGACCACTACGTCATCCCGACCCTGGATCGACCGACGTTCGTCATGGACTACCCCGAAGACACCTCCCCGCTGACCCGGGCGCATCCGGGGCGCCCCGGCGTGGTCGAGAAGTGGGACCTCTATATCGATGGCTACGAGCAGGGCACGGGATATTCCGAGCTCGCTGATCCGGTGATTCAGCGGGAGCGGCTGGTCGCCCAGGCAGCTCTCGCCGATCGCGGTGACGACGAGGCCATGCCCCTCGATGAGGACTTCCTGCGTGCGCTCGAGATCGGCATGCCCCCGGCGGGCGGGGTCGGTGTCGGGATCGATCGGCTCCTGATGACGCTCACCGGCCGCGGGATCCGCGACACGATCCTCTTCCCCCTCGTGAAGCCCGAGCGATGAGCACCCTCCATGTGCGGGCGGCGCAGACCCGCGACGTCAACTCCATTCGCGCCCTGGTCAGCCACTACACCGAAGACGGGCGTCTGCTGGCCAAGGCTCCCGTGACCCTCTACGAGGATGTCCAGGAATTCGTGGTCGCCGAAGTGGATGGCCGCGTGGTGGGCTGCGGTGCGCTGCACGTGATGTGGGAGGACCTGGGGGAGGTCCGCACCCTGGCGGTCGATCCAGCGCTGACCGGCCAGGGCATTGGTGGTCGGCTCCTCGATGAGTTGATCGAGCGGGCCCGCGGGCTCGGTCTGGTGCGGCTGTTCTGCCTCACGTTCGAGGTCGCGTTCTTCTCCAGCCGTGGCTTCGCTGAGATCGATGGCAGCCCCGTGGATCACCAGGTCTTCGAGCAACTGCTCCAGAGTTACGACGAGGGCGTCGCGGAGTTCTTGGACCTCGAGCGCGTCAAGCCGAATACCCTCGGCAACCACCGGATGCTTATGCTGCTGCGGTGAAGCTCGCCGCCGCCACTGCCGCTGTCGCCCTAGCTGCGACATTCATCGGTGTCGCACCTCCCGCAAGCAGCGCCCCGTCGCGACCGCTCGAGGGTGTCGTCATTGCCCTCGATCCGGGGCATCAGCTCGGCAATTCCAACCCGCGTTTCGCCAAGCAGATGTCGCAGACGCGTTTCAACGGCTCCATCACGAAGGGGTGCAACACCACCGGCACGGCCACCAACGGCGGCTATGCCGAGTCGACCTTCAACTGGCGGGTGTCCCGCTATCTCGAAGGTCGGCTGATCGCCCTCGGAGCGACCGTGCGCAAGACGCGGTCCAACAACTCCTACAACTCGTGGGGTCCGTGCGTGTGGGACAGAGGCGCCTTCGGTGCGCAGGTCGATGCTGACCTGCTGCTGTCGATCCACGCGGACGGGGCTGCTCCTAGCGGATCGGGCTTCTACGTCATGCTGCCCGCGACCATCTCCGGGTGGACCGATGACATTGCCAAGCCGAGTGCGCGCATGGGTAAGCGATTCATCCAGGGAATGGCCAATGCGGGAGCCCCCCGCTCGAACTACATCTCCGGTCAGACCCTGGTCACCCGTGACATCTCCACCCTCAACTTCTCCGACGTCCCGGCGATCCTCGTCGAGTTGGGCAACATGAGGAACTCCTCTGATGCCGCCCGGATGACCTCTCGCGAGGGCCAGAAGCAGTACGCCGACTGGCTCGTCGCGGGGATTCGTGCAGCACTGAGGCGCTAGCGAACCACGCGCAGGCGGATGCGCGCCGTGGCAGTCGATCCAGTGGAGTCGGTGCCGGTGACGACGTACGTCGTGCGCTTGGCCAGCTTCGTCGGGGAACCCAGGATCGATCCGTGGGCCCGCGAGAACCAGATGCCGTCCCGCGCTCGCTTGCGTGAGGTCGGGAGTCTGGGGCTCACGGAGTAGACGACCGGACCTGTGAGTCCAGTGGAGCTGAGCCGCGCGGTCCTGAAGCGCTCGCCCTTACGGGCCGTGACCTGCTGCTTCGTCGGGAGCAGCAACACCCGATCACTCCACGCGCCGTCTGGTCGCAATGCCACGCGCAGCGTGTGGATCGACGTGCCAGACACCAGGGGGTTGCCCTTGCCGGCGTTGTCGAAGGTGTCGCTGTAGGGCATGCCGTAGGCGTTGCCCACACGCCAGATCGACTCCGCGTACGCGTTCCAGCGCGGGTGAGCAGCGATGGTCGGCGTGATCGGCCATGCGCTGGAAAACGCCTTTGCCTGTCCGCGATCCCATGACGTCGTGACCCATCCGGCGTCACCAGGGAGCGATCCCCAGTAGCCGTAAGCGAAGGAAACGATGAAGTCGCGGTAGACGGCGTTGTAGAGGTCATTGCCGGCCGCAATGGCGCCTCCCTGGAGGAAGGCGTTGTCCTGCATGTAGACGGCACGTGAGGTGACCGGCCCGGGCACTCCCGAGGTGGGCGACGTGGCTGTCGTGATGTCGAGGCCTGGTGTGCCACCAGCACAGGCATTCTCCGCCGCTGCTGCTGCGGCGTCCCTGCTCGCGTGGCCGAATGTCCCGCGCAAGACCGTCGCGGCGTCCGCTCGGAAGCGCGCCGCCCGGTAGCAGAACCAGGTCCCCGAGCCCTGGCCCGCGCCGGTGTACAGACCCACGACGGTCATCGGGCGCCCCTGCCGCTCCAGCCATGACAGGTAGGAGTCGGGCCCTGAGCCCAGGTTCGCGTAGCCGGCTCCCTCATTCGTGCTCGGTGAGACGAACCGGAGGAAGTTCGCCGCCGTTGCCGGACCGCCGTCGCTGGTCACGACCAGGCGAGGGTCGGTGACGTCGGCGCCGGCGGAGGCCAGGGTCCGGTAGACGTCGTAGATGCCCAGTCCTGTGGTCCATGAGACGCCCGACCCCACGCGCTGCGGGTCAGGGCCCTGGGCATCGACGGAGTTGTCGAGGCCCTGCATGTCCATGAGGATCCCCAGTCCCGCCACCGCGGTGATGTTGGCGTAGACACGATTCGTCCAGCGGCCAGCGCCAGGGTCTCCTGCGCTCGTGCCACTGCCATGGAAGGTCAACTCGAAGACATCGAATCGCGTGGGCGAGGTGAGGTACGACGGGGCCCGGCCGTCGACGCGGGATCCCGTGTTCACCGCCCGTCCGTAGGAGACGTAGACGACCCCGGAATCGATGTTGGCCACGGACAGTCGATACGTGCCCGAGCGGCCGCTGACAGCGGGAAGGTCCGTGAGCCGGATCCCGGTGAACGCGGGCAGGGGATCGCCTCCGGCGTAGACCTCGTACCAAAACCGCCGTGGGTCTCCGCCGGACCCGCCGGGCCACGCGTAGTCGGGGTTCGTCCGACCGTCGGTGTCGCATCCGGCCACCCCCGGCGGCCACGGTGGTGAGGGCGCGGACGTGGGGCAGTTATAGGCGACGCTGACCCACACGTCCGAGTCAGGCCTGCCCGATGTGTTGCGGATCTCGATGTCCAGCCGGGGCGGCGCCTCGACGAAGGCGAGGGCGTCGGGGACCGTGACGCCGCCGATACGGATGTCGCAGACCCCTTCGGGGATGACCGACGGTGTCGAGACGAGCACGGTCTGAGAGTCGATGAACACCACTCGACCGGCATTGCGGCCAGGTCCAGGGTTCGGGAAGGGGACCGGATACACGGCGCTCGGATTGGTCTCGGGGCAATTCGTGATCGCGACGTCATCCTCGGGGCTGAAGCCCGACCCGGAGATCCGGACTGTCGTGGTCGCGTTGGCGCCCACGGACGAGGGTGTCACGGTGACCGACGAAGCCTGGGCCACTCCGATCGATCCCAGGCCTGGGGATCCATCGCCCGCAACAGCGGGCAGGAGGCCAAGGGTCAGGGCGGCTGTCCCTGCCGCCATCCCTGCCCGCTGGAGCACCCGCATGACCCGACGGTTCCACGCTGCCCGGCGCCGTTGCTGACTGACTGCCTGAGGAATCCCTGGGGATGCCTGACGCGACAGAGACACCGTGGTCGGCAGGGCCGGGAAGGAATCGGGCACCCCCTGGCGTTACCCCCAAGACCGCTGAACGGGCGCGAACAGGTGACCCCCGCCAGGCGGCGCTAGCATCGAACCAGCCTGGCCCGGCATGCGTCGGAGTCGAGGGCCGCCGAGGGTGGCCCGCAGGGGTGAGTGAAGGAGTGGTGAGCATGTTCGAGAGGTTTACCGACCGGGCCCGCCGGGTCGTCGTCCTGGCCCAGGAAGAGGCCCGGATGCTCAACCACAACTACATCGGCACCGAGCACATTCTGCTCGGCCTCATCCACGAGGGCGAGGGCGTCGCCGCCAAGGCTCTCGAGAGCCTGGGCATCTCGCTCGAGGCCGTCCGGTCCCAGGTCGAGGAGATCATCGGCCAGGGGCAGCAGGCACCGAGCGGTCACATCCCGTTCACTCCGCGCGCCAAGAAGGTCCTTGAGCTGTCCTTGCGCGAAGCGCTGCAGCTCGGCCACAACTACATCGGCACCGAGCACATCCTGCTCGGCCTCATCCGCGAGGGTGAGGGCGTCGCGGCCCAGGTGCTGGTCAAGCTCGGCGCCGATCTCAACCGCGTGCGCCAGCAGGTCATCCAGCTCCTGTCCGGCTACCAGGGCAAGGAGCCCGCGACCGCCGGCGGTCCGGCCGAGGGCACGCCGTCGACCTCGCTCGTGCTGGACCAGTTCGGCCGCAACCTCACTCAGGCAGCGCGCGAATCCAAGCTCGACCCGGTCATCGGGCGCGAGAAGGAGATCGAGCGCGTCATGCAGGTCCTGTCGCGGCGCACCAAGAACAACCCGGTCCTCATCGGCGAGCCCGGCGTCGGCAAGACCGCCATCGTCGAGGGCCTGGCCCAGAACATCATCCGCGGCGAGGTGCCCGAGACCCTCAAGGACAAGCAGCTCTACACCCTCGATCTCGGCGCGCTCGTCGCCGGCAGCCGCTACCGCGGCGACTTCGAGGAGCGCCTGAAGAAGGTGCTTAAGGAGATCCGCACGCGCGGCGACATCATCCTCTTCATTGACGAGATGCACACCCTCGTCGGCGCCGGTGCGGCTGAAGGCGCGATCGACGCCGCGAGCATCCTCAAGCCCATGCTCGCCCGCGGCGAACTCCAGACCATCGGTGCCACCACGCTCGACGAGTACCGCAAGTACGTCGAGAAGGACGCCGCGCTCGAGCGTCGCTTCGCACCGGTCCAGGTCAACGCCCCGGATGTGAGCGACACGGTCGAGATCCTCAAGGGCCTGCGCGATCGCTACGAGTCCCACCACCGCGTCTCCATCACCGACAGCGCGCTGGCCGCAGCCGCTCGCCTGTCCGACCGCTACATCTCCGACCGCCAGCTGCCCGACAAGGCGATCGACCTCATCGACGAGGCGGGCTCGCGCCTGCGCATCCGTCGGATGACGGCTCCGCCGGACCTGCGCGAATTCGACGAGCGCATCGCCAACGTGCGACGCGACAAGGAGTCGGCGATCGACGCTCAGGACTTCGAACTCGCCGCACGCCTGCGCGATGACGAGAAGAACCTCCTCGCCGAGAAGGCCCAGCGCGAGCGCGAGTGGAAGGCCGGCGACATGGACGTCGTCGCCGAGGTCGACGAGCGCCTCATCGCTGAGGTCCTCGCACTCATGACGGGCATCCCGGTGACGGACCTGTCCGAGGACGACGCCCAGCGCCTCATCCGCATGGAGGAGGAGCTGCACCGCCGGGTCATCGGCCAGGAGCAGGCGATCAAGGCCCTGTCCAAGTCGATCCGCCGCACCCGCGCGGGCCTGAAGGACCCCAAGCGTCCCTCGGGGTCGTTCATCTTCGCCGGGCCCTCGGGCGTCGGCAAGACCGAGCTCTCCAAGGCTCTCGCCGAGTTCCTCTTCGGTGACGAGGATGCGCTGATCTCACTGGACATGAGTGAGTACTCCGAGAAGCACACGGCGTCGCGTCTCTTCGGATCGCCTCCCGGCTACGTCGGCTACGAAGAGGGTGGCCAGCTGACGGAGAAGGTCCGTCGCAAGCCCTTCTCGGTCGTGCTCTTCGACGAGGTCGAGAAGGCGCACCCGGACATCTTCAACTCGCTCCTGCAGGTGCTGGAGGAAGGACGTCTCACCGACGCCCAGGGTCGCGTGGTCGACTTCAAGAACACCGTCATCATCATGACGACCAACCTCGGTAGCCGCGACGTGTCCAAGGGCGTCATGCTCGGCTTCGCTCCCGAGAATGACGACCTGTCGGCATACGAGCGCATGAAGACCAAGGTGCAGCAGGAGCTCAAACAGCATTTCCGTCCTGAGTTCCTCAACCGCATCGACGACACCATCGTCTTCCACCAGTTGAGCAAGGCCGAGATCGTGCAGATCGTCGACCTCATGGTCAACCTGCTCGACGAGCGCCTCAAGGACCGCGACATCTCGCTCGACCTGACGCAGTCCGCGCGCGAGCTCCTTGCCGAGCGCGGCTACGACACGTCCATGGGTGCCCGGCCGCTGCGCCGCACGATCCAGCGCGAGATCGAGGATCCGCTCAGCGAGAAAATGCTCTTCGGCGAGATCACCCCGGGGTCCATCGTGCTCGTCGACGTGGTCGATGGTGCTGAAGGCAAGGAGTTCACCTTCGTCTCGACACCCAAGGCGGATGTGCCCGACACTCCTCCGATCGAGACAGCCGGCACGGACTGATGCGCGAGGAGGTCGGGGGTGCCTAGCGGCGGTCCGCTCATCCCCGGCCTGCGCGAGTACGACGCACCCCGGCGGCGACGTTCACCCGTCTTTTGGATGTGGGCGATCGGGTCGGTGGTCGTGGTGCTCGCCCTCGTCGTCCTCGGTGGTCTCGTCGCCGGCATCGGCCCCCTGCGTGCCCTCGGGACCGAGGAGGCACCTCTCACCCCGGTGAGTTGGCGCGCGACCGATGATCCCAATCTGATCCAGGTCGCCGTGGCACTGCCGGACGCCGGACTGTGCACCGGTGACGAGGTGGTCGTCCGTGCGATCGAGCGGCCCACGCTCATCGAGGTCTCGGCCGTCCGCGCAAGTCCCCGGGGCAGCAACGAGTGCGCGGGCATCGGCATCGCCGGTGATCGCACCTGGGTCGATCTGCGCCTGGACCTGGCGATGGGCACGCGCATGGCCGTGCGCGAGTCCGATCGCGTGCCACTCGAGGCTGAGCCTCCCGGCACCCCGTAACGGCTCCGCGTCCGCACCTTTCAGGTCGGCAGTTGCCAGCGGCCCCGGCTTGCCGGGGCGACCAGGCCATCGGCCACCAGGCTGTCCAGCGCCCGGGCTCGCTGGCGAGCCTCGGGCCAGGCAAGGTCCACCCGCCGCTGGCTCACCGGCGCGCCCGCCTGCCGGAGCACCGCGAGGATCGCCCCGCGGGCCTGGCGATCAGAACCCGCGTAGCCCGCTTGGCGGCGAGGCCGCTCTCCCGGCGGCTTCCCAAGGGCCAGCCAGCGACACGTGCCGCTCACCGGGCACTCCTCGCAGGCGGGGCGACGGGCCGTGCAGACCAGGGCCCCGAGTTCCATGATCGCTGCCATCCACGCCGATGCGGGGCCCGCGCCAGCGGGCTGGATCGAGTCGGCGTACTCCACTTCCGCGCGGGTAATCGACGGAGTGGGAGATTCCTGGCCGAGGTCATGCCGGGCGATGACGCGCCTGACATTGGTGTCGAGCGCGAGCGCGCGCTGCCCGTAGGCGAACGCTCGGACAGCGCCCGACGTGTATTCGCCGACACCGGGCAGGGCGCGCAGGGCGGCGTCGTCGGCCGGCACCAGGTCGGCATGCTCGATCGCGATGCGCTCGGCTGCGGCGTGCAGCCGCAGGGCCCGGCGCGGATAGCCCAACCGGCCCCAGGCGGTGATGGCCTCGCCGGCGGACGATGCGGCCAGATCCGAGGGCGCCGGCCACCGCTTCAGCCAGGTGGTCCAGGCCGGCAGCACCCGATCCACGGGGGTCTGCTGGAGCATGAATTCGGAGACCAGGACCCCCCAGCCCTGGGGATGTGGCCCGGTGACGGGGTTCCGACGCCACGGTAGTGATCTGGCTCGGTGGGTGAACCAGCGCCTGATCACCCGATTTTGCTTGCCCAGGTGGGTGGAAGGACCGGTATCAGCCCGCAAATCAGCCGGCATAGTGGGGGAGCGCCGCGAAGGGCGCGAGGCGGCGGGGTCGGGCATACGCCGATGCTGCCATGGCTGACCGGACAAGGGAGTACGGTGCTGACCCGTGAGTGGGCTCATGTCGCCGATCGGCCCTGAGCCGTCCGGTGTCTACTGGCGGCGACGCGTCATCGTGCTCGTCGTCCTCGTGGCGATCCTCGTGCTGCTGTGGTGGCTGATCTTCGGGCGTAACTCGGGAGGTGGCGCTGCCCCGGAGCCCGCTCCCACCGACACCCCGACAGCCGCTCCCACGGTTGATCCCACGTCTGCCGCCCCGAGCCCGACGCCTGAGCCCGAGCCGACCAAGGTCACCGACTGCGCTGACGCCGACATCCTGGTCGAGGCCTTTGCCGAGGAGGCCATCTATCCGGTCGGCTCGACCCCGACGCTCACGCTGTCCGTGACCAACATCGGCACCCGCCCCTGCAAGCGCGACGTCGGCCCCGGGGCCAACGAGCTTCAGATCACCCAGGGCGAGGTGACCATCTGGTCCAGCGACGACTGCAATCCCAATGACGACAAGGATGTCGTCACGCTGGACCGCGGTGACGCCTTCGAGACCCAACTGGTCTGGGACGGCTACCTCAGCTCGGCAGGCTGCCCACCGGACCAGCCGATGGCCCAGGCCGGGGAGTACACCGTGGTCGGCCGCAATGGGGAGATCTTCAGCGCCCCCACCGCCCTGCGCCTGGAATAGGCGCCGCCTGTCGGGCTATCCCGGTGAGTCGGTGGAGCGCCCCCTAGCCGGAGTGCCCGGCCAGCCGATCGATCGCGGCGAGCCCGGCATCGAGATGCCGGAGTTCGACGACGCCGTCAACGCGATCCCGCGAGCCCGCGGGGACGAGGATGCGTGTGAAGCCGAGCCGGCGAGCCTCCGCTACGCGCTGAGCGAGAAACGGGACCGGTCGAATATCGCCCGACAGCGCGACCTCACCGATGGCGAGCACGTCAGCGGGGATCGGCGTCTCGCGCATGCCGGAGTAGATCGCCAGGCAGACCGCCAGGTCGGCAGCGGGATCGGCGATCTGCGCACCGCCGACAGTGGCGACGAAGATGTCGCGCTGCGACAGGCTCTTGGCACCGGCGCGCTCGGTCACAGCAGCGAGGGTGACGATGCGTGTGGTGTCCATGCCCGTCACGGTGCGACGTGGAGCTGGCCCGGTGCCCGCGGCGACGAGTGCTTGGATCTCCGCGAGCAGGGCCCGGCGCCCCTCCATGGTCACCGTGACGCACGTCCCGGCCACGGGCTTGTCGCGGTGTCCGCGGAAGAGCTCTGAGGGGTCCTTGACCTCGGCGAGTCCGCGCTCGGTCTGCTCGAACGCGACGATCTCGTCGGCCGGGCCGTAGCGATTCTTGGTGGCGCGCAGCAGGCGCAGGGCCGTCGTGCGGTCACCGTCGAACGTCAGCACGGTGTCAACGAGGTGCTCAAGCGCACGGGGACCGGCGATGGAGGAGTCCTTGGTCGACTGACCGATGAGGAGCAGTGGGACACCGCGCTGCTTGGCCGTGCGGGTGAGGGCCTGGGTCACCTCGAGTACCTGCGCCACCCCGCCCGCGCGGCCGTCGAGCTCCGGGCTCGCGATGGTCTGCACGGAGTCGATCACGACGAGTGCGGGACGGTGGTGATCGATGAGGCCAAGCACCGTGAAGAGATCGCTGTCATCGGCGACGAGGAGGTGCTCCGACATCGCACCGATGCGCCGCGCGCGCAGCGCGATCTGGTCCGCCGACTCCTCGCCCGAGACGTAGAGCACCGCGCCGGTGTGCTTGGCGGTGAAGGCGTGGGCAACAGCGAGGAGGAGAGTCGACTTGCCGACGCCGGGCTCGCCCGCGAGCAGCACGACCTGACCGGCGACCAGGCCGCCGCCGATGACCCGGTCGAATTCACCCGCTCCGGTGGGAGTGCGGCGAACGCGCTCCTCGCCGATGTCGGAGACGGCCTGGGCCGGGCGCACCGCCGCAGCCTTGGTGCCGGCCTTCGTCGCCTTGGAGGTCGGCGTGGGTGCGATCTCGATGACGGTGCCGAACTCCTGGCACTTGGGGCAGCGGCCCACCCAGCGCAAGGACGTGGCACCGCACGCATTGCACTGGTAGCTCACCGACGGCTTGGCCATGGCGAGAGGCTACGGCGTGGGTCAGACGGGGTCGGCGGGGTGCGGGGCGAGAGCCTCGCGCGCCTTGCCACGCGCGTTCATCAGCGCCTTCTCATGGACCTCGCAGTACTCGGCCAGGACGGCGTAGGCCTTCTTGCCCATGAGCTCGACCAATTCGTCGCGGTTGGTGACGTAGACCGGCTCGCTGGCGATGTGGGCCTCGGTGTTGCCGCTGCAGTACCAGTCGAGGTCGTGGCCGCCCGGGCCCCAGCCGCGTCGATCGAATTCCGTGATGCTCACGAGTTGGACGGTGGTGTCGTCGGGGCGCTCGACCTCGTCGTAGGCCCGTCGGATGGGCAACTGCCAGCAGACGTCGGGCTTGGTCTTGACGAAGGACACCCCCTCGCGCTCGGCGAGCCCGTGGAGCGCGCAGCCCTCGCCACCCTCGAAGCCGGGTCGGTTGAGGAAGATGCAGCCACCATCGACGACCCGCGTCTTGCGCTCCCCGTCGCTGGTCTTCACGGTCGCGCCCTTGCGCTGGCCGATGTCGTAGAACTGCCAGTGCTCGGGATCGAGGCGCTTCGCCCACTTGAGCACGCGCTTTTCGTCGTCCTTGTCCGTGAAGTGGGCACCCTGGGTGCAGCAGCCGCTGTCGGGAGCGTTGGCGTAGATGCCCTTGCAGCCGCGGCCGAAGATGCAGGTCCAGCGCGACGTGAGCCAGGTGAGGTCGATGCGATAGCGGCGATGCTTCTTGCCGGGATCGTCGAACTCAACCCAGGCTCGGGGGAAGTCAAGAGGCACCTCAGGCACGTGCTGACCCTAGCGTGCATCGGCGGGTCCATGATCGCGCGGCACCGCGTGGGCGAGTAGCGTGCGACCCGTGCGCCTGGGTGTCCTTGACATCGGTTCCAATACCGTCCACCTGCTTGTGGTCGATGCGCACCAAGGCGCCGCACCGCTCCCGGCCTGGAAGTCCAAGATCGCGCTGCGCCTCGCTGAGCACCTCCGGCCCGATGGTCGCATCGATGATGACGCGGTGGACGATCTCATCGCGTTCGCCCGCCGCGCTCAGGAGACCGCGGACGATCTGGGTGTCACGGAATTCCTCGCCTTCGCCACGTCGGCCATCCGCGAGGCCCCCAATGGCCTCGAGGTCATCACGAAGGTGCGGGAGCGCGCCGGGATTGACGTCGAGGTCCTGAGCGGGCCCGAGGAGGCGCGACTGACCTTCCTGGCCGTGCGTCGCTGGTTCGGCTGGTCTGCCGGTCGCATCCTCGTCCTCGATATCGGCGGCGGGTCGTTGGAACTCGCTTCAGGGGCCGACGAGGAGCCTGATGTCGCCCTCTCCCTGCCCCTCGGCGCAGGCCGGGTCACCCGCGACTACCTCGACGGCGACCCGCCCAAGGACAAGCAGATCCGCGAGGCGCGCAAGGCCGCCCGCGCGGCCATCGGCGAGGTTGTCGGCCAGATCCTGCGGGCAGGGGAGCCACGCATCACGGTCGCGACGTCCAAGACATTTCGTCAACTGGCGCGCATCGCGGGCGCGGCGCCGTCCAGCGAGGGCTTCCATGTGCGACGCACTCTCACGCGAGGGGATGTGCACCTCTGGGTGCCCAAGCTCGCCGAGATGACGTCCGTCGAGCGCACCCGACTGCCGGGCGTCTCGGAGTCGCGGGCTCCCCAGCTCCTCGCCGGTGCCATCGTCGCTGAGGCCGCGATGGACCTACTCGGTGTCGACCAGCTCGAGATCGGACCGTGGGCGCTGCGCGAGGGCGTCATCCTCAGGCGCATCGACGGCTTGGAATCGTGATGCAGACCGTGGAGGTCACCGGTCTGACGTCGGCCGAGGTCGCCGAGCGCGTCGCGCGGGGTCAGACCAACGATGCCCCGGATCCGCACAGCCGCAGTCTCGCGAGCATCATCCGGGCCAACACGCTGACCTGGTTCAACGCCCTCATCGGATCGATGTGGGTCGTCATGTGGTTCGTGGCGCCCTTCCAGGACTCGCTCTTCGGCTTCGTGATCGTCGCCAACTCGCTCATCGGCATCGTGCAGGAGTGGCGCGCGAGTCGGGCGCTCGCGAAGCTGTCGGTCATCGGCGAAGCGCGGCCGATGGTCCGTCGCGATGGAGAGGACGTCGAGGTCCGTCCAGCACAGGTGGTGCTCGACGACATCGTCGTCCTGCGGACGGGAGACCAACTCGTTGTCGACGGTGATGTCATTGCCGCAGAGGGCCTGGAGATCGACGAGAGTCTTCTCACCGGCGAGGCCGACCCCGTGGACAAGGCCACGGGTGACGCGGTGATGTCCGGCTCCTTCGTCGTGGCTGGCAGCGGGATGTACGTCGCGACGCGGGTCGGGCGCGACTCCTTCGCCGCCGGGCTCACAGAGCAGGCCAAGCAGTTCACCCAGACCAAGTCCGAGCTACGCGATGACATCGCGAAGTTCATCCGACTCGCGTCGTTCCTCATCCCACCCGTCGGGATCATCCTGCTCATCTCACAATTGCGCGCCAACCAGTCGGTGGACGACGCCATCCGAGGCACCATCGCCGGAGTCGTGACGATGGTCCCGGAAGGGCTGGTCCTGCTCACCAGCATCGCCATGGCGGTCGCGGTCGTGCGGCTGGCTCAGCGCAAGGTGCTGGTCCAGGACCTCCCGGCTGTCGAGGTCCTCGCCCGAGTGGACACCGTGTGCGTCGACAAGACCGGCACGCTCACGGAGCCGGGCATGGCGGTGACCGATGTGGAGGTCCTCGATGCCTCCGCCGATGTCGACGCCGCGCTCGCCGCGATGGGTGCGTCCGAGGAGAGCCCCAACCCGACGCTGCAGGCCGTCGCTCAGGCCTACGCCAACCCGACGTGGTCGATGATCGAGGGCATCGCCTTCTCCAGCGCGCGCAAGTGGTCGGCCGCGACCTTCCGCGATCACGGCACGTGGCTGCTCGGTGCGCCGGAAGTGATCCTTGGCGAGCGCGACCCGGACGTGCAGGCCCGAGCCCAGGCACTTGCCGCGCAGGGGTCGCGCGTCCTGCTGCTCGCGCGATCCACCGGTGCTGCACCTGACGCCGATCGTGGACCCGGTGAGGCCACGCCCGCGGCGCTCGTCGTCATCGACCAGCGGCTGCGCTCAGATGCGGCCGAGACGGTCGGCTATTTCCTCGAGCAGGAGGTGGCCGTCAAGGTCATCTCCGGAGACAACCCCGCCACGGTGGGTGCCATCGCGCACCAGGCCGGCATCCCGGGAGCGGCAGATCCGCTCGACGCGCGCCAACTCACTGAGGATCCGGCGCAACTGGCTGAGCCGGTCGACTCCCACTCGGTCTTCGGTCGAGTCACCCCCGCGCAGAA
>Ga0129342_1000778_pt1 | contig 14125 bp, 12 predicted proteins | sample CPBDNA_5_FD_94426 | JGI IMG/M metagenome (GOLD analysis project Ga0129342, IMG submission 94426) | Freshwater to marine salinity gradient microbial communities from Chesapeake Bay, USA - CPBay_Sum_15_0.2_DNA | ecosystem: Environmental > Aquatic > Marine > Coastal | place: USA: Chesapeake Bay...
ACCGATTCTACTTCAAGAATGATGAGTAATGGAAAAGAAACAAGCAGTAGCACAAAGCCAAAAACAGAAATTTTTTTATAAAGAGGTTGTTTTGTCATAGCTGTAAGATTAGGTTTTATAAATGTAAAGCATTGTGCTATAAAGCTCAAATTCCTGCTATAATTATGCCAAATTCAACATAATTTAGCGTAGGTTTTTAAACGTTTGTTTTTAAGAAGAAAGTTTTTCTAACTGTACAGCTATGGCATCATCTTCTATTTTTTCAAACAAAAGCCCAGCTTCGCCAAGCTGATGACCACTTTCTATAAGATGTAATGCGCTAACATTGTCCCAGCCCAAAGCCTCATTTAGTTTTAACATCTTGCGTAGTTTTTGCGCTGTGTGTGGTAAAAATGGTTCAGAAACTATTGCCAAACCAGCTGCTACTTGTAAGGCGGTATGCATTATTGTAGCCACGCGATCGGGGTCGGTTTTTATGAGCTTCCAAGGCTCTTCATCAGCCAAATACTTATTCCCCAATCTTGCCAACTGCATCATTTCTTGACTGGCAGCTCTAAACTTATACTGCTCAATGAGCTGTGCAATTTCGGTTGGTGCTGCAGCCAATTTTTTTTGTGTTGCCTCATCTGTTTTGGTAAGAGAATTTGGCGGGGGCACTACACCTTCGTAGTGTTTTTTCATCAATACCATTACACGATTTATGAAGTTACCAAATATGGCAACGAGCTCGCTATTGTTTCGGGTTTGAAAGTCGTTCCATGTAAAGTCGTTGTCTTTGGTTTCGGGGGCATTTGCCGTTAGCACATAGCGCAACACATCTTGTTTTTCGGGAAAATCTTCTAGGTATTCATGCAACCAAACCGCCCAATTTTTAGAGGTAGATAGCTTTTGCCCCTCTAAGTTTAAAAACTCATTGGCAGGTACGTTTTCGGGAAGGATATAGTTGCCCATTGCCTTGAGCACTGAGGGAAAAATAATACAGTGAAATACAATATTATCCTTTCCAATAAAATGTACCAATTCGGTGTTTTTATCTTGCCAATAGGGTTTCCAATCAGCACCTTCTTGTGTAGCCCATTCTTTGGTTGCCGAGATGTAGCCAATGGGCGCATCAAACCAAACATACAATACTTTGTTTTCACCCCCAGCAACAGGAACGGGAATTCCCCATGACAAATCACGCGTAACGGCTCTGGGTTTTAGCCCATCTTCTATCCACGACTTTACTTGCCCTAACACATTTGTTTTCCAATCGGATTTATGCGATTCTAAAATCCAGGAGCGTAAAAAATCTTCGTAACGGTCTAAGGGCAAATACCAATGTGTGGTGGTTTTTAGGCTTGGTGTTTCTCCAGAAAGTGCCGATTTGGGATCGATCAAATCTGTGGCATTTAAGGAACTTCCGCAATTTTCGCATTGGTCGCCATACGCTTCGGGATGACCACATTTTGGACAGGTGCCTACAACATATCTGTCTGCCAAAAATTGATTTTCTTTGGCATCGTAAAGCTGTTCTGTAGTTTGTGTTTCAAAACAGTCGTTGGCGTGCATCGTTTTAAAAAATTCTTGCGCTGTTTCTCGGTGCACATCGCTAGAAGTTCTGCCGTAATAATTGAACGAAATTCCAAAGTCATCAAACGATTTTTTGATGATATTGTGGTATTTATCAATGACTTCCTTGGGCGTAATACCTTCTTTTTTGGCTTTCATCGAAATAGCAACGCCGTGCTCATCACTCCCACAAATAAAAAGTACTTCTTTGCCTCGCATACGAAGGTAGCGTGCATAAATATCGGCGGGAACATAAACCCCTGCTAGGTGTCCAATGTGAATGGGTCCGTTGGTATAGGGCAGTGCAGCGGTAATGGTATAGCGTTTGCTCATGCGATTGTTTTCGGCACAAAAATAGGGATTTTATCTCCTTGCTTTAATGTGATTTTTTATCTTTAAGCAACCCAAATTATAAATCCATGAAGTCCGTTAACAAAGGAAAACAGGGCGAGGACTTAGCTGTAGCATACTTAAAAGCTCGGGTATGAAATCGTTTCTCGTAATTTTTACTACCAAAAAGCTGAGGTAGATATCATTGCGCAAAAAGCCGATGTGCTTTGTATTGTGGAGGTAAAATGGCGAAAATCAGATTTTCACGGCGCACCACACGAGTTTGTTACACCCAAAAAACGCAAACTGTTAGCACGAGCTGCTGAATTTTTTATCCAAAAACACAACTGGCAAGGCGAAACGCGATTTGATATTGTGAGCATCACAGGAGTGGCACCAAACATTACTATTGAGCACATTGAGAGCGCGTTTTATTTCTTCTAGAATTGTTATGTTTATAACATTTTGTGTTTTTATTTATATCTTTGTGAAATAATTAAAGCACATGAAAACGATTGCTTCTGCCGTTGAGGCATATATTAAGTCAAAGCCATTTTTGATTAGTGCGCTCACACAAGGGATTATCAACCTGACTTCATTGTCGCGTATTATGCAAGAAGATATTCAGGCACAAACCCAAAAACCCGTGCGCACGGGCGCGATTGTTATGGCACTCAAACGTCTTTCTATCGATTTGGAGTTTCGCTATTCACATAAAATCATTAAAACACTCAGAAATATTGGTGATATTACCGTGCGCTCCGCACTGATTGATTACAACTTTAAAGTGTCCGATACGTTGTTGGCGGCACAGGCAACATTGTTGTCTCAATTAAAGCTATCCAGTGAGAATTTTTACACCTCGTCTCGCGGTGTAAATGAGTGTAATATTGTGGTTAGCAAACACCTTGCACCATTAGTTGACATGCATCTTGCTCAAGAGGAATGCTTACACAAAGAAGAAAATTTGTCTTCGATTACACTTAAGTTACCCACCGAAAACGTTTCTATTCCAGGGATATACTATTTCGTTTTTCAACGTCTTTCGTGGGAAGGAATCAATATTTATGAAGTGATTTCAACCTCAAATGAGTTTACCATTTTGGTTAATGATCAGCAAGTGGATAAGGCTTTTCGGGTGATAAAAGACCTTAAGCAGTTATAGGTTTTTGAAGTTTTTGGAGCAGAATTATGGCGCTTTGAATGGTTAAAACGTCATTAATCACAAGCACCAATTTTGGACCCTCTTTGGTGTTTTTTTCTTTTAGTTGTGCCTTTCCTAACGTGCCTAATTTGCCCAACATAAATTGAAATGCATCTTCTTGATAAAACGAACTTTCAGGGTCAGCCAAGAAGGTACAAATACACTTCTGTTTTTTTAGAATGATTTTTTCAAAGCCTAATGACGCCCCCAACCACTTGAGGCGAACACTTTCAAAAAGTGCAATTGTGGGTTCGGGAAGTGCCCCAAACCTATCGATAAGTGAAGTCCCAAAAGCAGTTAATTCTTCTTCTGTTTTTAGTGTTGCAAGCTCCTGATATTGGGTTAAGCGTTCAGTAACATTATTGATATAATCGGTGGGAAAAAAGATTTCAAAATCGGTATCCAACACCAATTCTTTTGTAGAAGGTTTTTGGTCGGGATAAAGTGCTTTAAATTCATTTTGTTGCAATTCCTCGATCGCATCTTTTAGAATTTTCTGATAAGTTTCAAAACCAATTTCGTTAATAAACCCACTTTGTTCGCCTCCTAGCAAGTCGCCTGCGCCTCTAATTTCTAGGTCTTTCATGGCTATTTGAAACCCAGAACCTAGTGCCGTGTACTGATTCACGGCTTCCATACGTTTTCGGGCGTCATCGGTAAGTACCGAAAATGGTGGCGTAATAAAATAACAAAATGCTTTTTTGTTGCTGCGCCCCACACGACCTCGCATTTGGTGTAAATCGCTAAGCCCAAAATGGTTGGCATTATTGATAAAAATGGTGTTGGCATTGGGAACATCAAGCCCACTTTCAATAATAGTGGTAGCCACCAATACGTCAAATGCGCCCTCAATAAATCCAAGCATCAGCTCCTCCAATTTATTTCCAGGAAGTTGTCCATGGGCAGTGGCAATTCGAGCATCGGGAATGAGGCGCTGCAGCATGCCTGAAACCTCTCCGATATTTTCTATACGATTGTGTACAAAAAACACCTGACCTCCACGTTGCAGTTCATAAATTACAGCATCTCGAATTAGAGTTTCACTCCATGAAATCACCTGACTTTCAATGGGATATCGGTTTGGGGGAGGTGTATTTATGACCGACAAATCACGTGCCGCCATAAGACTAAATTGCAGGGTTCTTGGTATAGGTGTTGCGGTAAGGGTGAGTACGTCAACGTGCTCTTTTAGGGAGCGTAATTTTTCCTTTACATTCACCCCAAATTTCTGTTCTTCGTCCACAATGAGTAATCCCAAATCTTTGAATGAAACCGATTTTCCAACCAATTGATGCGTGCCAATCACAATATCAATTGCGCCGTTACCAATTCCTTCAAGCACCTCTTTTTTCTGTTTGGCTGTTCTAAATCTATTGAGATAATCTACGGTAACAGGGAACTCTTTCAGTCGTTTTAGAAAAGTATTGTAGTGTTGAAACGCCAATATGGTGGTTGGCACCAACACTGCCACTTGTTTGCCATTGTCCACTGCCTTAAAAGCCGCACGAATAGCAACCTCTGTTTTTCCAAAACCCACATCACCACAAACCAGTCTGTCCATGGGCTTTTGGTCTTCCATATTTTGCTTTACGGCTTCGGTTGCGGTGCGCTGATCGGGTGTGTCTTCAAACAAAAACGAGGCTTCTAACTCGTGTTGCAAATAGGTGTCTGGACCACAAGCAAACCCTTTGTTCATACGCCGTTTGGCGTATACATTAATCAGATTAAAGGCAATTTCTTTAACCTTCTTTTTTGTTTTTTGTTTGATTTTTTTCCATGCGCCAGAACCAAGTTTATACACTTTTGGCACGGCGCCATCTTTCCCGTTAAATTTTGAAATTTTGTGCAGCGAATGAATACTCACATACAAAATGTCTCTGTCGCCATAAAACAGCTTAATTGCCTCTTGTGTTTTGCCTTCCACGTCGATGCGCTGCAAACCACCAAAGGTGCCAATTCCGTGATCGATGTGTGTAACGTAATCACCCACTTCAAGTTGAGCCAACGCCTTAAGTGAAATTGCCTGTTTTTTGGAATAGCCGTTTTTCAGCCTGAATTTATGATATCGTTCAAAAAGTTGATGGTCGGTGTAGCAAACGATATTTTCATCTTCATCTACAAATCCCTGATACAGCGGAGCTACCCAACAATGAAAGGTTGTTTGTGGAGCAAGCTCCTCAATGATTTGTGTAAGCCGCTCCTTTTGGGTTTCAGAGGCACAAAAAATATGATTTGCACGTTGCTGCTCAGTATTTTCTGTAAGGTGTTCTGCAAGCCAATCAAACTTACGCTTAAAGTGCGGTTGCGGTTGGCAAGAAAAGACAAGTGAGGGGGTTTTTTTAGCGGATGAAAAATGCACCTGCGGTAAAGGTTCTAATCCACTTGTGAAGGTTTTTCCGTCAATGAATAACTCCTTTGGCGGTTGCCTTTTGATTTCGCCAGATAACTTTTCAAATTCCTTTTGGGCAAACTTAAAAAGCGCATCAAGTTCAGCGGCTACTATAGACTTATTTTGGACGCAAACAAGTGTGTTTTCGGATACAAACGAAAGCAACGATTGCCTTTTTTCTGTATTTTCTTTTTGCTCTATGTTGGCAAGGATTTTTACCTGTTCATGCAGTTGTATGGAGCGTTGACTGGTCACATCAAATGTGCGAATGGTATCTACTTCATCGCCAAAAAATTCAATTCGAAACGGCTCATCATGACTAAACGAATGCACATCTAAAATCCCCCCACGAACTGCAAATTCACCAGGTTCAGCCACAAAATCTACACGGTTAAACCCAAACTCAAAAAGTGTTTCGTTGACAAAATCAATGCTCAATTCATCTCCTTTATTGATGGAAAGTGTTTTTCGCTTTAATTCTTTGGGGGTGAGCACTTGTTCGAAAAGTGCTTCTGGATAGGTCACAACCAACTGCTTTGTGTGTTCTTTAAGTTTTTGAAGTGTTTCTGCGCGCAGCAATACGTTAGCATTATCGGTTTCTTCAATATTGTAGGGCCTGCGGTAGCTAGAAGGATAAAAGAGAGGTGGATTTGGTAAAAGCACCTCCAAATCGTTTAAAAAATAAGCGGCTTCTTCTTTGTTGTTGAGAATCCAAATGGTGGTATTGGAATGTTGTTCAAAAAGCGATTTGACTAAAAAACTGTGTTTGGAGCCAATCAAACCCAAAGCAGTCACGGTGCCGTTGGCGCATACGCCTTCATAAACCGCACGGAATTGCGGATTGTTTTGGTACAAAACAGGAAGCTTGGTCACGCCTACTTTTTGACAAAAATACAAAGTCCAAAGCCTATGAAATGCGTAAGCGTTATTTTTTAAACAAATTCGTTGTCTAGTGTGAGGTTAAAATGAGTCTATTCACGCAAGAGTTATTACATTTGCCCCCTATGAAAAAAATGCATATTCGCGAAGCTAATGCTACAGATGCCGCAGGTATTCTTGCCCTAATTCAGGAATTGGCGGATTTTGAGCGAGCTCCTGATGCCGTTGCTGTTACAGAATCGGAGCTTATTCGGGATGGATTTGGCGAAAATCCACAATTCAAATGCTTTGTGGCAACTTTAGACCAGCATATTGTTGGCATTGCACTCTTTCATCCCTGTTATTCAACCTGGAAAGGGAGGTCGTGGCATTTGGAAGATTTGATAGTAACCGAGTCCCATCGAGGAAAGGGAATAGGTTTTGCGTTACTCCAAAAATTTATTTCATTTGCCCATGCTTCTGGAGTTCGACGTATTCAGTGGGCAGTATTAGATTGGAACACCCCTGCCATAGATTTTTATGAAAAACACGGTGCAACTGTTTTTTCAGATTGGAAAATTACACAAATGACGCAAGGGGCGATACAAGAATTTATAGCAAAACATCATGCGAGTATTTAAGTTTGGAGGTGCTTCTGTAAAAGATGCAGAAGGAGTTAAAAATGTAGTAAACGTATTGACCGAAACGGGTCATGAAAACACAGTAGTTGTAGTTTCAGCTATGGGGAAAACGACCAATGCGCTGGAAGGTGTTGTTGACGCATATTTTAATAAACCCGAAGCATACAAAAGTGCATTACAAGAGGTTGAGGCTTTTCATCAAAACATTATTGAACAGCTTTTTGAAGTATCCAACACACCCGTTAGCAAGCGCGTCAAAAATCTTTTTGAACAATGTCACACTTTTTTAGCAAATAATCGTTCACCGCACGAGGCTTTTGTTTACGACCAAGTTGTTAGTTTTGGCGAGTTGGTTTCGACATCCATTATCTGTGCCTACCTAAACCACATTGGAATGCCAGCCGAATGGGTTGATGCTAGAGCGTGTGTCAAAACCGATAATTTTTACCGTAGCGCACTCTTAGATTGGGAACATACACAAATGGCGATTCAGAATCAAGTACAAGGGAGTGTACTAAAAATCACACAAGGTTTTATTGGCTCTGATGAAAACAATTTTACGACTACTTTGGGCAGAGAAGGGTCGGATTATTCAGCGGCTATTTTTGCCTATTGTTTGGGTGCTAACGAAGTTACCATTTGGAAAGACGTACCAGGAGTGCTCAATGCCGATCCGAGAGTTTTTGATAAAACCCAATTGTTGCATCACATCTCATATCAAGAGGCTATTGAGTTGGCATTTTACGGTGCTTCTGTCATTCACCCAAAAACCTTACAGCCACTACAGCGCAAAGAAATCCCATTGCTTGTAAAGTCATTTTTAAACCCAACAGAAAGCGGGACACAGGTTGGTAAAGGCGTTCGTATGCACCCTGAAGTTCCCTGCTATATTGTGAAAAAAGGACTTTCCCTACTGCGTCTTTCAACCCGCGATTTTTCTTTTGTTGTTGAAGATAACATCAGCGATATTTTTAGGTTGCTTCACGAACATAAAATGTCGGTGGATTTGATTCAAAACTCTGCCATTAGTTTTTCGGTGTGCGTAAACGACAAATACCATAATATGGAAACGCTGTTGCACACCTTACGCGCACGATTTGACGTGTTACACACCAAAGATGTGTCACTTTACACAATTCGTCATTTTAAAGAAGATTCTGCGGATGCGCTTCTAAAATCCCACGAATTGATACTAGAGCAACGCACCGAAACCACGCTTCAATTGGTGATGAAATAGCTATATTTACGCTAAATTTCCCAGATGCCACTTGTACATTCAACCGATATAGCCTCTGTACTTGGTCTTGCCAAAACAGGTGCTTTTGGTCGTGCTGTGGGGCGTTTTGTATTATGGCTTCTTAGCCTAGATGAAATAAATGCCATTTATGATCGAAGTGTAGCAAGTGGTGATGAAACCCAATTTTTAGAAGCGCTTTTATACCATCTAAAAATCAGATACCACATTAGCCCAACAGAGCTAAAACGCATTCCTCAAAAAGGTCCAGTGGTCTTGGTTTCAAATCATCCGCTGGGTGGCATAGACGGCATTATTTTGATGCATTTTTTGGAAAAAATACGTCCCGACATGAAGCTGATGGCAAACTTTTTATTGGAACGCGCAGTGCCTTTAAAAAAGTGGATTATTCCCGTGAATCCATTTGATGAAAAGCAGTCTGGAAAATCTAGTATAGGAGGTTTTCGAAAAGTGTTACGTCACCTTGAAGATGATGGACTTTTTGCTGTTTTTCCAGCCGGAGAAGTTGCTTCTACATTAAAAAAACAAGTTCCCATAGACCCTGTTTGGAATGAAGCCACCATGCGTTTGATTCAACGTGCAAAAGTGCCTATTGTGCCCATTTATTTTCATGCACGAAACAGTCCACTTTTTTATCGACTGGCAAAAATTCATGGACTTCTGCGCACCGCAAGATTGCCTGCCGAATTGCTCACGCAACGACATCGTACCATTGATGTTCGTGTAGGAAAGGCAATTTCTGTTAAAGACCAAAGCAACCACGAATTTGCAGCGGATTTTGCGTCTTTTTTACGCCGGAAAGTGTATATGCTATCAAATAGTTTTGAGCGAAAGCACATATTGGAACGTGTGCCTCGACCGCTACGCAGAAGAAGCAAAAAAGTTGAACCCATTTCGCCACCAGTCTCACCATCTTTATTAGAAAAGGAAATTGCATTACTTCAAGAACAAAACCAATCACTTCTTACATCCAAAGACTATGAGCTTTTTTTGGCGTCTGCATTGGAAATTCCAAATACGCTTATTGAAATTGGAAGGCAGCGCGAAATTGCCTTTCGGGCGGTAGGAGAGGGAACCAATAAATCCCTTGACCTCGACCATTTTGATCAAGATTATTTACACCTTTTTTTATGGGATCATAATGCAAAAAGTCTGGTCGGTGCCTACCGCTTAGGCTTGGGAAGAGAACTCATGAAAAAACGCGGATTGTCCGGATTCTATCTCTCAGAGCTGTTTAAGTTTGAACCTGAAATACACTACATGCTCAATAATTCCATTGAGCTTGGAAGGGCATTTGTAGCACAACAATATCAGCAGCGTCCTATGCCGCTTTTTTTACTTTGGAAAGGGATTATTCACGCTACGTTGCGCTACCCAGAATACGACTATCTTATGGGAAGTGTGAGCATCAGTAATCAATTTTCGAAGTTCACCAAGTCGCTGATGATTGAGTTTATGCGATCGCACTATTACGATCCATTTTTGGCGCAATACATTACACCCAAAAAGGAATTTAAAGTCAAATTAAACGACGCAGATAAGGAGTTTGTTTTTGACGAAACCTTAGCAGATTTAAACAAATTTGATAAACTTATTGAGGAGGTTGAGCCAGGCGCATTACGCTTGCCTGTATTGATTAAAAAGTACATCAAGCAGAACGCACGAGTAGTGTCTTTTAATGTAGATCCACTGTTTAATAACGCTATTGACGGACTGATGTATATTAAAGTGAAAGATATTCCTGCAAGTACCGTTCAGCCGGTTTTGGAAGAATTTCAAGCCTCTTTGGAAGCAAAAAATCAGTCTAATATATAGCTTTTCACAAAAGTTTTGCAATACGCTTTAATTTCATCGCGGGTAGCGGCAAAAGCACTACGTATTTCGTTTTCGTCTTCAGACACTAGTTTTGATGGATCGCTGAAATTTTTATGCCAGCGTTGTGCTTTATTACTTGGGATGTATGGGCAGTTTTCCTGTGCGTGGTCGCAAACTGTAATAATGTGATCAAATTCGATATCCATATACTCATCTACGTGATTTGATGTATGGCCACTAATATCAATTCCTGCTTCTTGCATGATACTCACCGCACGCTTATTTAACCCGTGAGTTTCGATTCCGGCACTGTAAACAGCCAACTTATTCCCTCCGTAAAAATCCATAAACCCGTGTGCCATTTGACTGCGACACGAATTTCCTGTACAAAGAATTAAAATATTTTTCATGAAAACAAATTAACAACCTATTTAAATTCATAATGTTTTTTTTCTGTTAAGATTACTTTAAATACCCTTCGTTGTAAAGCTGTTTTATCTTTTTAAGAATTACCTCACTAAGTTGTATGTGACTTTGAACTGTCCAACCAGCAACGTGAGGTGTTAATAGCACATTACGCTGCTGAGACAAATAGTCCCATGCCTCAGACGGAGTTAAGGTAGCGTCAAATGCAGTAGTTTCCATTTCGAGCACATCCAAACAAGCCCCTTTAATTGTTCCATTTTTTAACCCGATTATTACATCTGATAAAACAACTTGATTCCCCCGTGCGGTATTGATAAGCCAAAAGGGTTTCTTCATTTTGGAAATAAAAGCCGCATCAACATACCCTTGGGTCGTGTTGTCAAGGGGCAAATGTAAACTCACTACATCTGCTTTTTCTTGTAGCGTTTCTAAAGAAACTTGTTTCCCAAATGAATCGCTGATGCCAGAAAGAATGTCATGGAACACCACTTCAACATCAAAACCTGAAAGTTTTTTGGCAAATTGTTTTCCTGTGTGTCCGTAGCCAATAATTCCAACCGTTTTGCCATCGAGCGCCTCTCCGCGATTGGCTTCTCGTTGCCAAATGCCTTTGCGTACTTCGGCATCAGCCTTTGGAATTTTATTAAACAAACTCAATAGCATGCCCAATGCGTGTTCACCCACAGCTGGACTATTGCCTTCGGGGGCAGACAAGACGGCGACACCTAATTTTTTGGCGGTTTTGACATCAATATTTTCCAACCCAGAGCCCACACGAGCAATAAACCGAAGGTTTTTTGCCTTGTTCAAAAAATGGCTATCAATGGTAAATCGACTTCGGATTACAAGCCCATGAAACAAATGGATATCTTCCTCAATTTTTTCTTTAGATGCCGTAGTATTGATGGTATTTTCAAACCCCAAATTATCTAGACCTTCCACAAGACTTGGGTGGTTTGTATCAACATGCAAAATCCGTATCATGCTAAAATCCTAAAATAATTTTGGCAATATAGAAGAACAAAAAAATACCAAAAATATCGTTACAGGTGGTAATAAATGGACCTGTTGCAATGGCAGGGTCTATGTTGTTTTTATCCAAAGCAAAAGGGACAAAAGTACCTACAAGTGCCGAAACCACAATTACGCAAAGCATCGATAACGCAATGGTAAAACTGATTGTAGTATCAAGTCCTAGGAAGTATCCAAATACAACAAGTAATCCGCCAAGTGCAATTCCGTTAATAAGGCTTAGCCCAACTTCTTTAAGTAATCGATTAAATAAGCTGCCTTTTACGATGTCATTTGCCAAACCTTGAACAATAATGGCTGAAGACTGTACACCAACGTTTCCTGCCATTGCTGCAATAAGCGGAGTAAAAAAGAAGAGGGTTTTATAAGAAGGATGCTGCATTACCTCTTCGAACCCTTCGAGAATAAAAACGCTTCCAAGTCCGCCGATGAGCCCCAAAATAAGCCACGGTAAACGTGCTTTGGTAAGCTCAACAATACTGTCATCGGCTTCTACGTCTGTAGAAATACCAGCCGCTAGCTGGTAATCCTTATCGGCTTCTTCTTTGATAAAATCAACAATATCATCGATGGTAATCCTGCCCAACAACTTTTTTTGGCCATCAACAACAGGTACGGCTTCAAGGTCATATTTTGCCATGAGTTTTGCCACTTCCTCTCCTTCGTCATTTACGTTGACATAATCCACTTTTGGGATATAAACCGATTTGATTTTGGCACGGTCATTTGCAGTGAGCAAATCTTTTAATGACAACCTACCTAATAATAGATTTTCATCGTTGACAACGTAAATAGAGTGCACACGCTTCACTTCGGTTGCCTGTACTCGCATTTCACGAACACATTTGGTAACGGTCCAGTTTTCGTTGACTTTTACCAGCTCTTTAGCCATAAGTCCACCCGCAGAATTTTCATCATATGAGAGTAATTCTTTAATGTCTTGAGCAAGTTCTTGGTCTTCAATTTGCTCAATAACTTCCGCTTGTCGTTCCTCAGGGAGTTCCGCAATTAAGTCCACCGCATCATCAGTGTCTAGTTCTTCAACTTCTTCCGCAATTTCTTTTACGGAAAGCAGTTCTAAAATGCGTTCTCTGATATCTTCATCAACCTCAGTAAGTACCTCTGATGTTTTTTCGGAGTCTAGGAGCTTGATAAGGTAAATGCTCTCGTCGATAGACAATTCGTCAACAATTTCTGCAAGGTCGGCGTAGTGATATTCACTGGTGCGTTTTTTTAGCGCAGTCGCATTGCGCTGCTCAATGTCACTTTTTATTTGCGCTAATAAGTCGTCATTGAGTTGGAAGGGTGTCATCCGCTATTTTTTGTGTTAGCTCTATAAACTTAGGAACACCCAAACGTTCTGGGCGTTCATCAAAGATACTATCTTCTTTTAAACTAGCCGAAAGTCCAAAAGATTTTAGGCTGTTTCGCAAGGTTTTGCGTCGTTGTTGAAAGGCCGTTTTAACCACTCTAAAAAATAGGGCATCGTCACAGGGAAGGGTAAAATTTTCTTTTCGTACTAGCCGAATTACACCCGAAGCCACTTTTGGGGGTGGATTGAATACAAATCTCGAAACATTAAATAAGTATTCGCAATCGTAAAATGCTTGCGCCAAAACAGACAAAATTCCATAGGCTTTGCTACCTGGTTTTTCGCAAATGCGCTCTGCAACTTCTTTTTGGAACATGCCGGCAAATTCAGGGACAAGATGGCGTTGGTCAATGATACGAAATAAAATTTGACTCGAAATATTGTAGGGAAAATTGCCAATGACAGCTACTTGATCTTCAAAATAATCGGACAGCGATAGTTTTAAAAAATCACCTTCAATTATACGATTTTCCAAAGCCGTAAAATGCGTTTTTAGGTAGTCAACAGATTCAGAGTCGATTTCAATTACACTCGTGGTAAACGGTTTTGACAACAGATATTGTGTGAGCACTCCCATGCCTGGACCAATTTCAAGCACGTTGGTGTATCCCTTTTCTGAAAGCGTATCGGCAATATTTTGCGCAATGGTTTGGTCGGTCAAAAAGTGTTGCCCCAAATGTTTTTTTGGACGAACACTCATGAGTAGGACTTCAAAAACTTTAATCGGCTGGCAAACGCCACCCAATCTTTTGGAAATACACGATACAATTTTTGCATAGCAATTGGATGACCAATCTCTTTTACCCAAGTCAAATGTTCGGGTTCTGCACAATAAAATTGTATGCTAAAAGTAGTTCCCTTTACGGGCTCAATGCCGTCTTCAAATTCCACACGTAACAGGTCTATTTGCTGTACAGATTGCGCCAGTTCTGGTAGTAATTCTTTGTCTACATAGGTTGCCCACTCTTGCTCGATAGTTGGCTCAACAATAAACGTGATGTTGTATATTTTCATATCAATCGATTAGGTCAAAACCTGTGTAGGGAACCAATACTTTTGGAATACGAATGCCGTTGGCAGTTTGGTGATTTTCAAGTAACCCAGCTATAATTCTGGGCAACGCCAACGAACTGCCATTTAGCGTATGCGCCAATTGCTTTTTACCGTCTTTGGTTTTGTAACGCAGCTTTAGGCGGTTGGCTTGAAAGGTTTCAAAGTTAGAAACTGAACTTACTTCCAACCAGCGGTTTTG
>Ga0129342_1000780_pt1 | contig 14109 bp, 19 predicted proteins | sample CPBDNA_5_FD_94426 | JGI IMG/M metagenome (GOLD analysis project Ga0129342, IMG submission 94426) | Freshwater to marine salinity gradient microbial communities from Chesapeake Bay, USA - CPBay_Sum_15_0.2_DNA | ecosystem: Environmental > Aquatic > Marine > Coastal | place: USA: Chesapeake Bay...
CTGTTTCAAGTAAACAAGAAATTTTAAACGATGATTTCCTTTTTTACAAAATTGCTTTCAAGTTTCAAAACGAGATAAATAACACATTGCAATTAAATTAATTATGACACAAGAAGAAATAGTTGAGTTCGTACAAAATAACGCAAGATATTACGATGATGATTCATTTGAACCTTATGCCGTAATGTATGAGGGTAAGTTCATTTGGGCAGATTCTCTACGGAATTTGGTGGAAAAACTTATGAATACCGTAAGTGGATAATAAAATGAATATCAAAGAAAACATATACGCAAACGAAAATTTAACCAAGTCACAAGAAGATGTAATTGATGTAATCAATTCACAGGGTTTGGAAACTTTCTTTCACACTTCAACTTACGGATCAGAAGTTACTCCGAATACCGAAGGTGGTTATGGTGGGTATGCTCATCAAATGGCAATTCGTGGTCTTGAAAAAAGAGGAATAATTACTGCACAACATATGTGGAGAGGTGCAATTTGCAAGTTGGTTCTAAACGGATAAGAATAAATTATGGAATACAGAATAATGCACGTTGGATCGGAACATTGGAAACGATACTTAAAAGAAAACGGAATATTTGGAACTTGGGAAAAGTCTATGGTGTTTACATCATTAAATGAAGCACAAAAAATCTCGGAAAACCATGACTATAATACTGTAGTTGTTGACATAGATGGAGAAATTTGTTACTAACACATTATGAGCAATTACGTATTTAATGGAAAAGATAACATGGATGACGATGCAACGCATCCATTCGCAGGTATAACAGGAACTTTAGTGGATCAAATGCAAATGACCGAAGCAGGATACGATGGTTTGATTGCCATGAACACTACATTCAAAGATTTAGCAAATTCAATGACCGAACACAGTGGTGGCCAATATACATTTACAGAACAAGAAGTTGAAGAATTGTATTCACCTGAGAATTTTCTTTTTGATAAAAGTCAGCAAATGATTGTAGCAGGACGACCTGTTACCGAGGTTAATATCAAGGTTGAATTGTTTCCTTTGTAATTGATTTGACACAATAAGTTTCGTTACTTATTATATTCATTATATGGAAATTCAAAATAATGTTTATTTACCTCTTCCACACGTCTATGAACGTGAAGGCAGACAAGAACGTGCGTGGGACATTTATAGTCGTTTGCTTCGTGATAGAATTATTTTTATCGGAACGCAAATTGATTCGTATGTAACCAACAGCATCATTGCTCAACTTTTGTTTCTGCAAATGGAAGACCCCAAGAAAGATGTACACGTTTATATCAATTCACCTGGAGGAAGTGTTGCAGACGGAATGGCAATTTATGATACATTAAGATTTATGGAGTGTGATGTAACAACTTATTGCATCGGAATGGCCGCAAGTATGGGAGCAGTGCTACTATCAAGTGGAACTAAGGGTAAACGTTTTGCTCTTCCAAATAGCAGGGTTATGATTCACCAACCAAGTGGTGGAGCACAAGGACAAGCAAGTGATATTAGCATTTCAGCAAAAGAGATTCTTCGTTGGAGACAAATACTAAATCAAGTTCTTGCGGATAATAGTGGTCAACCTGTTGAAAAAATTGAAAAAGATACAGACCGTGATTATTATATGACTGCACTTGAAGCACAAGAATATGGTCTTATTGACAAAGTAGTTGATCGTAAATCAGACTCGGAGAAGTGAATTTAATTCTAAGATTATTGTTAAGTGTTACTCTTGGATTTTTATGTTGTTTCAGCATATACGGGTTTTTATCTACATTTGAACCAATTAATCCAAGTGAACAAATTGCGTGGAGAGCAGTTTATGTTTTGTCCACGACTTTATCAATCGTAGGAATCACAAAATTAAACAAATAATGGCAAAATCAAAATTAAGCATACAAGATCAAATTCAGGTATTACAAGAAACCATTGAATGGTATCAAGCACAAATTCTTCCACATGATTGTGGGTGGATGCACACAACCATAAGTGGATTGAAGAACCGAATAGAAGACTTAAAGAGACAAATTCCACCAAATCCACACATTCACTTGTAAAAAAATGGAATCTCATAATCCAAAATTTATTTTGTCGGTAAATCTCAACTCAGATAAGTTTATTGACGAACAACTGAAAAATATTCGTGAGCATTTGAGTTACGAATATCAAATTGTTTTAAATTGTGATGAAAAAATGTATGAATTGATGGACAATAAAAAATACGAAAATGTTTGTGTAAATCCAATTGCGATAAACAAAAAAAGGTTTCATGGTACAATATTCCGTGGGGTGTTCGAGAATATAAGATATTCTTGCTTAAGTTACAAATTTGATTATTTCATAGTTTTGAGTGCAAGGTCATTCTTTTTTAGAAAACTAAATAACGAAACAATAAAAACATTTTACGATGATAATAAACGATACGATACCCATCATTCAGAATTTAGACCAAAAACACCACTAGAAAGAAAAAAGTGGCCACGATGGATGTGGTCTGCGTTTCGGAAATCTGAATTTTATGCTTACTTGCGAAAACATAGTTATAATTTTCAAAAAAAAATGCATGAGGGATTATTACTGACAAGAAAAAATTGTGAAGATTTGATTTGTTTCTTTGACCAAAATGATGAACTATACAATTCTGTGATTGGTGCTAAAAATTTACCTATGGAAGAAATTGTAATACAAACATTACTTCTCAATTGGCAAAACTTTTCAACAGGTATGGGTGTATGGCCTGGGGGTGAAACTAATTCAGAAAATATAAAGAAAAGGTTCATAATGAAGAAATATTAGTGCTTGACTTTTTATAGTTTTTTTGTCATACTAAGGGTATGATTGAGAGAACGAGAAGATGGATTAAGTATCATATTCGTTGGCAAAGTGGATTTCTTATTTCGTTTCCAACGATGTGGTTGTTTAGTGAAATGTGGAATTGGCCTCTTTGGGCAAGTATTATAGGATTTCAGTTTATCGGTGCATTAGTGTACTATCCCATTGACAACAAAATATTTTCAACAAAAGACAAGGTTTCCAAATTTGGTGCTTGACTTTTTATAATAATTTTGGTAAAGTATTTTAAGAATGAGAAAAGGAGAAAGCACAAAATATAAAATTACTAATGCCGGAGTTTGTTCGATTTTAAATCTTGAACCAACACCAACTAATATTTCAAAGATTTCATATCTGAGGAAACTTGGACTTCCAAATTCAAGTTGCGAATCAGAGGTCTATTCTTGGTACGTTGATTATGTGACTGGTGAATTTGAGGAGAGTCCCACTAAGAATGTAGGATTGAATGTTGATTTAGGTGAACCAAAGTGCATTTACAATGTTATGGATCAAAAAGAAATTGTTGGTCAAATTATGTCTATTCTTGATCAGAACGAGAAAGAACTTATTAGAATGCGTTACTTTGAAAACCTTACATTGAGTGAGATTGCAAACGAGAAATCGGTATCAGTTGAGTTAATTAGAAGAAGACTTAATAAGATTTTTAAGAAAATTAGAAGAAATTGTGGTAAGTACGGAGATATTACATCCTTTGGAACAATTTATGTATCAAACGGCACAGAATTGTTTGATAACTTTACTTACGGGTTGGTCAAGGATAATTGGAAAATTACTCATTACAATGGACTTCTTAAGAGACATACCGAAAGAAAAAAAAGAAGAATTGAAAGTCAGATTGTTTTGTGGGAAGATGTGGGAAAGGTGTATAATCCAAATAATGACGATTTTCTTCAACGTATTATCAAAAGTATCAAAAACGCAAAAGAAAAACTTCTGCAATTAAATTAGTGCTTGACTTTTTATAATAATTTTGGTAATCTAATTGTATTGAGAATGAGAAAAGGAGAAAATAAAAAAATATGAGTTCAGTAAAAGATTTGCATAGTTCGTTTTGGATGGAAGAAGATGAATGGGATGATGACTTCCTTGTGGATAATTCCCACCAAGAACGTAAAGGTGGTTTGAATTATACTGAACTTATTAAGTTGTCAGCAAGACGTCGTGCGATTGCTAATTTCGTAAACATTTTAACTGGTCAAGATATTCCGGTTCGTTTTAGTTCACGTGGTAATGAAAATTATACCGATGGTAAAGTTGTGGTAATTTCAGCAGATGCCAAGAATGAAACATTTGATTCGGATGTTGGATTGGCACTTCACGAAGCATCTCATATTCTTTTGAGTGAGTTTGACGTTATTCATCGTCTAATTGGTGATACAACTTCTTTTAATCAAAATACTCATTATCCTATTCTTCGTGAAGGATTCACCCCAAAAAATGATGCTGAAAAGAAGTTGGAAACATTTTTGTGGGACATTCTGAAAAACGAAGATATTAAAAAGCAACTCAACGACAAAGGTCAAATCAAGTTTCAACGTCAAATGCTTTTGTTCACAAAGGATATGTGGAATTGGGTGGAAGACCGAAGAATTGATCATTATGTTTTTACAAATGCTCCTGGTTATCGTGAGTATTATATGTCTCTTTATGCAAAGTATTTTCGCACAAAAGAAATGGCAAAGACTTTGCAAAGTGATGAATATCGTGAAGAAAATCTTGATAGTTATTCAATGCGTGTTATCAATCTTCTTAGTGAAGAACGTGACTTGGATGCGTTGAATGGTCTTCGTGATATTGTTAAAATTCTTGATCTTAATAATGTTGCTCGTATGAAGAATTCTTATGATGCTCTTTCAGTTGCAGTTGATGTTGCAGAAATCATTTTCAATAACATTGATTGGAATGCTGAAATGGAACAAACTAAAAATGGTGAAAGTTCCGAAGGTGATTCTGATACGAATTTCAGTAACGATGATTTTAATGATCCACCTGAAAGTAAAGAATCTTCAGAAAGTGATTCTGATGACAATAAAGAAGGTGAAGGAGATTCTTCGGAAAACTCTGATGGTGAAAATAATGAATCATCATCTGCTTCTTCATCTTCCGATGAAAACTCAGATGGTTCAGAAAATTCTGATTCAAACGATTCTGATTCTGACAACGATTCAAACGATTCTGATTCCAATGGAAAGAATGCCAAGGAAAGCAAGAATGCTTTGAGCAAGACAATGAAGAAACGAGTTGAAAATCAACTTAAAAAGCAAAAGGATTTTATGGAAGGTAATCTCAAGAAAAAGAGTGCTTCCAAGAAAGACCAAGACGCAATGAAGGCTGCTGAACAAAGTGGTTCGGAAATTGTTCAAGTTGGAACTGATGTACACGATGAACAAGGTTATTACAAAGCACGTTCTATTGATTGCATCATCGTTAAGAATCTTACCAATGAAGTTATTGATAGCAACGAATTTCCAATGAAGTATTATCACAAAGATTTGTTTTCAAAGAATAGTGTTGAAAAAGGAATCGTGATGGGAACCGTTCTTGGAAAAAGATTAAAAATTCGTAGTGAAGTTCGTGAACTTAGAACGATGCGTCAACGCACCGGTAGAATTGAAAGAAGATTGTTAAGTGAACTTGGTTACGGAATGGAAAATGTATTTGGTCACGTTGAAATTAGCAAATACAAAAAAGCAATGCTTTACATCAGTATTGATGCTTCTTCAAGTATGTTTAGTGGAAGCACTTCAAATGAAAATAGCAAGTGGCATCGTACCATGACTGCAACCGTAGGAATGGCAAAGGCCGCAAGCATGATTGACAATCTTGATGTTCGCATTGACTTTCGTGCAACTAAAGGTGATTTTCCTTATGTTGTAATTGCATACGATTCAACGAAAGATTCATTTGCAAAGATTAGGAATTTGTTTCCACGTCTTTCTCCTTGTGGTTATACACCAGAAGGATTATGCTTTGAAGCACTTTCAAAAAGTTTCGTACCTGCGACAACTGAACGTGATGTTTACTTCGTTAATATTTCAGACGGACAACCTTACTTCTGCACCAAAGGAGCAAGTGGTTTTGATTATAGTGGTGAAAGTGCAGTTCAACACACTAAACGTCAAGTTGATACTCTTCGTAAAAAAGGAATTCGTGTTGCGAGTTATTATGTAGAAGAAGAAAATGGTTGGTATCGTGAAACGACTCAAAGAATGTTCAAAAGAATGTACGGACAAGATGCACAATTTATCAATGTTGGTAATGTACACGAAATAGCAAAAACGATGAATCGCAAGTTTCTTCAAAAAAATGCAAATTAGGTGTTGACTTTTTATAAAAAATTTTGTAAGATAATAAAACAATGGGAAATGAAACAGAAATGAAGTGGCAACCAATTCCAAGTTTGAAGTCTGAGCAAATTGATGATTTGTTTAAAAATCTTTATGGAGTTGATCGTAAAACTTCTATCGTTGAAAAAACTTGTGTTTCGTGTGGAGCAGAAGTTGCCGAAGAAGGATTTCGTGACGATGTATCATTGCGTGAATTCCATATTTCAGGACTTTGCCAAGTATGCCAAGATAAAGTTTTTGGATTTGAAGAAACTTTAGAAAAATAAGTCTTGACTTTTTATAGAAAATTTATTAAGATACTAATTCAAACTGAGAGAATAACAAGAGAAAAAAAATAAAAATTATGAGTGAGATTATAGCAAAAGTAGTTCAAAACAAATCACGATTTAATGCAGTTGATTCTGACGGAAACATCGTCAAGGGAATTTCTGCCGTGATGCGTAAGAAAGCATTTAATAGTAACAAGGCACTTCAACGTGCAATTGGCAAGACGGGTCGTCCGTTTTGGAGAATGGTTAATATTGAGGAGTTTGTATCTATTGATACCAAGTCTGCTCCTACTACTTCACGTGATGAAGTAAGTATGGAAATCAATGAAATTCCTGAGAAGCATAATGAGATTGTTGACTTTCTCAAAAACTGCTTTAATCTCAAACCAAGCAAATTGTTTATGAATGAAACCAAGTGGAAGTATTTGGTTCGTTCAGCAGTTCGTGGTAAGAACGTTATGATGACGGGTAACTCCGGTTGTGGTAAAACTCTTGCAAGTAAGACTCTTGCAGAAGTTCTTGATCGTCCTTTCTTTTATTTTAATCTTGGAGCAACTCAAGATCCTCGTAGTTCTTTGATTGGTAATACTCATTTCAAGAAAGAAACCGGAACCGTGTTTGCTGAAAGTTCTTTTATCAAAGCAATTCGTACTCCAAATTCTATTATTCTTCTTGATGAATTATCAAGAGCACATCCTGACGCATGGAACATTTTGATGACTCCACTTGATCCACTTCAACGATATGTTCGTTTGGATGAATCAGAAGATTCAGAAGTTGTCCCCGTTGCAGACGGAGTTACCTTCGTTGCTACTGCAAATGTAGGTAACGAATACACTTCAACCCGAGTAATGGACAGAGCATTACTTGATCGTTTCGTAACCGTGGAAATGGATGAACTTGAATACGAAGACGAAGTTGCTCTTCTTAAATTGCTTTATCCTGATGCAGACATTAATATGCTTGGTACGATTGGTGAAATTACCACTCATACTCGCAAGGTTGTTCGTTCTGCTGAATCTAAGATTACCGATTCACTTTCAACTCGTAGTGCAGTTGAAATGGCCGGTCTTGCTTATGATGGATTCAATTTGCTTGAAATCGCAGAAGCATCAATTTACCCTCACTTTTCTGATGATGGTGGTGCAGATTCAGAAAGAACTTATATGAAGCAATTCGTTCAAAAGTATGTTCAAAACGAAGATACTCCTGAGGAACTATTTTCTCTCAATCCCGATGAAAATGAATCAGTTCCATACTGATTAAGTAATCGGCTCTCACTCGGTGGGACTCCTTTCTCTCGGGAGTCCCACCTTTTTTTTCTCTCACTGGGTGGGACTTCTACTCTCTTGGAAGTCCCACCTTTTTTTTGGACTTGATTTTATTTCAAAATAGTTTATATTATATTAAATGAAAATAGAGATTGAAAATAAAAGTGGAAAATATACATGGGAATCTTCCCACGATGATTATGATATTTATACATTGGCTGAACACATAAAAGGATTATTGGTAAGTGCTGGATTTCATCCAGAAAATGTTGATGAAATATTTGATGAATATTCAGTCAGTAGATGGAATTTAAATAAAGAGTCAGAAAAATCTTTTAATGAGTTTGATGATGATTTTTCAATTGAAGAAACTCAACAAGAAGTTACTGCTGAAACTTTAAAGTAATGGGAATGTTTGATTATGTAATCTGTGAACACGCACTACCTTTGCCAAAGGATTGCAAAGAACTTGCAGATATAAAGTGGAATAAATATCAATTTCAAAGCAAGAATATGAATTGCTTAATGGATGATTACAGAATAAATAAAAATGGAAAACTTTTAGTTCGTGCAGGAAGAACCGATTTTTTTGATGATCCTTCTCAAACTTTGCCAGAAGTTGAAAGTAATTATCACGGAGAACTTGAATTTTATGCATACGAGCAACGAGATAAATACGATTATAGTGTAAGTTTCAATGCAAAATTTTCAAATGGTAAACTTGATAAAATCAAATTATCAGAATTTGAAAAGCATTCCAACGAAAAACGTAAAAAATATCAAGCAGAATTTGAAGAAGAACGAAAACGATTTAAGAAATTAACACAATCATGGTGGTTTCCAATTTACGATACTTTGTATAAAAAACCAGTTCAAAGAATTTCAAAATATACTTATAAATTGTTACAAAAACTAATTTCTAATTGGTATCGGTACGAGCAAAAAATACTTCCTTGGTAATGAAACCTGCAAACGCATCAAATTTATCTGAATACAAAAAACTTTCAAAGTCTGAACGTGAATGTTTTGGATTATACAGAACACCCGAGTTTTACGAAATGGACGGAGACTCATTTGAAGATTATTGGAAATCAAATTATCCAATTCAATTTACCATTAGAAATTCTTCAGAAAATTTTTGGATTACATTATCAGTATGGAAAGATAAAATTATTGATAATACTTGGAGACGATTGTTTCCTAAAAACAAATGGGCAAGAAAAATTATTCCTCATACCTATTCAGATAAAGTTGAACTCATTAAAGATTTTTTGTTTGCAAGCATCGTTGACTTTATTGAAAATGAACCAATTGAGTTTACAGATTGGGAATCATCAAAAACTCACAAAGATGCTTTTCGTAGGATCAATAAGTGCTATGCGTTTATTAAAAAAGAAATGCCGGAGAAGCAAAACAAAATAGATGAACTAATGGATGATTTATATGGTGATAAGGATATAAATAATTTTTTTACGATTGAACAAGAAGATGAAATATTTGATGAAATAAACAAATTAAGCAATGAATTGGAACAAGAAATTCAGTTTTATTGTATAGAAATTGTACAACTTAGAAATCATTTGTGGACTTAATATTTATGTGTTCCAATGCGAACATTAATTATACCTGATATACACAACAAAATAGATGTTGTAAAAAAAATACTAGACAAGGAATCAACTGCCGATGAAGTGGTTTTTCTTGGTGATTGGTTTGATGATTATGACGATAACATAAATGATGTAATAAATGTTTCAAAATTCTTAAATTCAATATACAAAACCGAAAACTATAATTTTATATGGGGAAATCACGATTTATATTATCCACCTTTTAGAAGTTTTCATTTATGCTCTGCTGGGTTTAGTGCAGATAAGCAAATGTGCATTGAATCAACGATTGATCCAAAAGTTTGGGAACAATTTAATTTCTATTACATTACCCAAAACTATATGCTTTCTCATGCAGGTATTACAAGTAAGCATAGTTATCTGTTTGATAAAAGCAACTTTGAGATGGATACATTCAATGAACTTATTTTACAGGCAGAACGACATTTGTATACAAAGCAAAGCCATTTTCTATTCCGTGCAGGATTTTCACGTGGTGGAATGTTGCCAGTTGGTGGAATAACTTGGTGTGATTTCCACAAAGACTTTGAACCATACGATAATCTTAATCAAATTTTCGGTCATACTATCGTAGAAGAACCGAGTTACGTTCATGGTGAAAATAGTGTAAATCTGTGTTTGGATACAAATCTTCAGCATTATGCCATCATAAACGATTCTGAACTTGAAATTCATGCAGTCTCTTGATCTTTTTTCTTGACTTTTTATAAGAATTTTGGTAGTGTTCTTAAATTGAGAGTGAGGTTAGGATAACTAAAAAAGAGAGATTATGGCAAAGATATACAAAGACGGAAAGTTCTTCAAAAGTTACAAAGAGAGTTGGTTCAATCCTATTGGAATGACTGATGATGGATATTACATTCATGTACCTTCTACCGATAGTGATGAATACCAAATTGTCAAGGAACACGGACGATTGAAAGCATTTCATCCTTCGTCTAAGTGGTCACGTCATCCTGGTGAAATTGAACCTGCCGGATTGTTCGTCACAAAGAATTTTACCGGTCGTTGGTATTATATTGATACCGAGATTACCGACAAAGAACTTGCAAACAAACAAAATTGGATGTCTGAGAATATTCGCAGACGTGAAGACGCAAAACTTCGCAAAGAAGAAAACATTAAAAAATGGAAAGCAAAAAGTCAATTTGTTGGTGAGATAGGTCAATCAATAGAGAAAGAACTTATTATTATGTTTCAAAGTAGTTTTCCCACGAATTGGGGAACAGGACATATCACTACACTTAAAGATTCAGAAAATAATGTATTCGTTATTTGGAGAGAATTTTGGGACAACGAAAATGATGAACCTATGAGCAAGGGAACGAAGATCAAAGGAACTTTTAAAATCAAAGGTCACACTGAACGCAATGACCAAAAGCAAACAATTCTTCAAAACAAAATTGAAAATTCTGAATTTATTTTTGCCTAAAATGCATTTAGGTGTTGACTTTTTATAATATCTGTGGTAGGGTATTTGTATTGAGAGTGAGAAAAGAGAAACTAAAATAAGGAGAGAAAAAAATGCCATTATACACACCAATTTATTCTAAAGAAGAACCAAGAGGTCATCTTGATATAATTGAAACCAAAGAATCTTATGTAGGACGAGTTTTGGAAACCTACGAAGAAAATGGTTATCACGATTCTGATTTTTATGCAGTTGTTTGGGATGACGAAACTGAATCAATTATTCACAAGCAATACGCAACGACTCGTTTTTACTCTAATGGTTACGGAGCAAAAGTTGATGCAACTCCTGAGGTCATTGCCAAGGCAACTGCTGAACGTAAAGCAAGGTTCTTGGAGTCTGCAATTGAAGCAGACGAAGAAACTGCAAAGACGGTTGCAAAAGGCAAGATGGTTGAAATCAATCGTGGTCGCAAGAATCGTGGTGTTATCGGTGAAGTATTTTGGGTTGGAAATCCTGAGAAGTTTTCTTATTATGCAAAAGAGCATCGTTCAGTTGGAATCAAGTTGAACAACGAAAAGGATGACAACGGAAAGTTTAAGAACGTTGTTTTTGCTTACGACTACAACTGCGATGTTGTTAATTACGAGTCCCACTTGACTGATAAAAAGCACCTTGAAGAAATTGCAACTAACAAAGCAAAATCACATTCCTATTCTTATCCAACCAATTAATAAATTTGTTATGAAAAAAAATAATCCAAAAGATATTCCTTATGTTCTCGTTCAACACAACGACTCGGGCAAGTCATTTGCCCTGAGTCGTGGTTATCGTTTAATGAGTGCAGATGTTCCCACACCTGTAAAGTTGTGGATGGTCAATAATCAAGTTCAAAAAGATGCAGGATGGTTTCCTACTTTTGCTGATCAAAGTCCAAAATGGGCAAGAGAATTTCTTGCGGAAGACTTTACTGCTTATTGGATTGATTACGACAAGCATTTTGAAGAACTTGTAGCAGGCAAATGAGTACTTTATTACGATATAAAACACACAACGATAAAAAAATTGATGTTAACGGAACATCATATCAAGGAGTTATTACAGAAACTTTTGAAAATTTGTTAAAACTTTTCGGAACTCCTATGGGTGCTTCGGATGATGGTAAGGTTGATGTAGAATGGAATATTATGTTTAATGATGGTGTTGTTGCAACCATTTACAATTGGAAAAACGGACCTGCAAGCATGGGATCAAATGGAACTAATCCAGTAGATAATAAAACATGGCACATCGGTGGGAAAACTATAAGTGCAGTTTACGATGTAGAAGAAATACTTGAAAATAATGCTTGACTTTTTATAATAACTTTGGTAGTATACTTGTATTGAGAATGATTATGAACACTAAAGAAAGTAGAGAAATGAAAATAACACTATTAACAATCGTTGCATTGTTTCTTCCGTTGATCGGTTTTGCAGTTGATACCGATGGAGACGGAATGACTGATGTAGCAGAACTTAAATACGGATTTGATCCAAATGATTCAAATAGTTTCCCACAATCCTTTTATACAGAGGATGTTTCTGAAAAATCACAAAGTTTAGATGGTAAAATGGGAACTGATGATGACATTGTTTACTATAATTTCAGAGACTACGCAGACGAAAGTACAATTGAAAAATGCAAGGACTTTATCAATAAAGTTCTTCCGATTATGTATTATCGGTTGGGTCATCCTGCAAATACTATGACGATAGAATTTTGGAAAAGATACCCAACAAATTCAGGATGGATGACATTAATAGGTTCTAACCCAAAGATTTTGTCAGATGGTAGTTTTGATCCTAGATTGATCGTACATGAAATGTTTCATGCTTGGACTGGAAAGCACAATACTACTGCCCGAACTATCAATAACAGACTTGGTAGATACGATCCTATATTTACTGGATGGGAAGAAGTTGCAGAAGGAGTCTGTCAGGAAATTATGATAGATTTTACAGAGGCATATCCAACAGATTCCGCAAATGGACCTATCAGAAATGTGGGATTTTGGGTTACTGCATATAAGTATGATTTACAAAAACATTTAGAGTGGACTCATGGTGGAGCATTTAATGTTGATGGACTAACTTCAACTGATAGATACACCATATCAGCAGGTGTTGCTCAAAAATTTATGATTGCCGATGAGCAATTTTACAAAAAGTTTTTTGAAAAATATTATGCAGAAATTCATGCTGATTCAAATTACAGAGTTACATCAGAAAAAATGATCAATCTGTATTCGTCAGTTCTTCCACAAGTAAATGATGTTTCTACCGAAAAGATTTTAAGTATTATTCCATCACTTAGAGGAACAAAGTTACCTAACAAGTTTCAGAGTGTTGTAAGAGAAAACCGTAGTTTTAATTCAAGTCTTCAAGTATTCTGCGGATTTGCTGATTCAAACAAAGGTGAATTATGGTGGTCATCTAGTATTAAAAGTAACGCAGAAAAAGCAAGTCATGGAATTCCTTCTTGGTTTCCAACATTTCATGCAAGTGATGGATACTTTTACACCGACACTCGTAATGAAGAGTATGTTTTAAACATCAAGAAGTTGAATGGTGAGTTGGTAAAAGAGATTAAAGGAAAAGTAAGTGCCGGTACTAGGAACGATGGAGGACCAATGAATGTAGCACATGATTCACCTTCTGCTTCATACGCATCAAATTTTGATCTTGGTTTATACAAAGCAAATGTTGCTTTTCCACGATTCAAGAATTTCACCGAGGATTATATTTCAGAAGATATGTATTTCTTTGGGTTGAAAGGAACAGACACTCGTTCAAAAAATCGTAGAGCATATATTGGAATAGATACAAATGCTTCTGTTTCCGAAATTAAATTGAAAATTGATGATGAAATATTTCTTCCGAGAATAGTAGGAGAGAATGTAGTTGAAATTTACATGGATTCTATTCCTTGGAATTTTCGTGGAGAAGCAGAAATCATTGTAACTTCCGAAGAAAATGTATCACATACATTCAAAAAAACACTTTCTTATTTAACATCACCCGATAAACCAAAAATCGGTATTGTGAAATGGTTGATCGTGGATGTTAACTTTGATGGAGTTGAAGATATGTATGGAAGTGCTTCTGATAACGAAGAAGTTATCGTAGATGATACCACAACTCCAATTGTAGACAATAATGATACTGAGGTTGTTGTAGATGCTCCTAAAGAAGATGATACCACAACTCCAATTGTAGACAATAATGATACTGAGGTTGTTGTAGATGCTCCTAAAGAAGATGATACCACAACTCCTGTTGTA
>Ga0129342_1000782_pt1 | contig 14108 bp, 12 predicted proteins | sample CPBDNA_5_FD_94426 | JGI IMG/M metagenome (GOLD analysis project Ga0129342, IMG submission 94426) | Freshwater to marine salinity gradient microbial communities from Chesapeake Bay, USA - CPBay_Sum_15_0.2_DNA | ecosystem: Environmental > Aquatic > Marine > Coastal | place: USA: Chesapeake Bay...
AGGTTTTTCTTATACCACTCCGCAACCTCCTTATTCCCGGCAAAGTACAGTCCCCACCCGTAGGCTTGTGCGCCTTCTCCGGTTCCGATCTTCTCAAGCGAGAATCGGTCAAAGGCGTGGGGGGATCCGTGGAAGGCAGATTGGAAGGTCTCCTCTTGTGCATCCTCCTGCTTCTCTAAGAACGCCTTCTGGGCATCATAAATATCTTTTGGCTGGGTTGCCTTCATGCCCCTGTTCTGCAACTCGGTGAGGACTTTGTAGAAATCTTCATACAACCCCTGAACGGATGTCAATCGTACCCTATCAAGATTTGCCCGGATCTTCTCGATAAGACGGTTGCGAGTCTGTGAAAGCTCCTCATCAGTCAAATCCCTTGCACTCACACCATTAAAAGAGGAAAGGGTGTCATCTTCAACTTGAGTTTCTTCCTCTACTGCCTCCTCCTGCAACCTTGCCTGATGCTGGTCTACCGAATCCAAGTAGTTGTCTATTGTAGACTGATCCACCATAGACGCTCTCTTCAGGGCATCCTCCATCCCCTCTGGCATGAGACCCTTGTCCTTCATGTCCATGATCACCACTGCCCGGTCTAGGATGTGTTGGATATACGTCTGCACCGCTTCCAAGAATCTCAGGAAGCTCGGTGGGTACGCACTCTCCCCGAGCATGGTCTTCCCGGTAGCGTACCCAAGGACAGTGTCGGAGAACCATTCAACCACATGTGCGTCAGAGTCATCCCACTTCTTCTTCCAAGACTTGTTGTGCTTCTCCTCGTAGGCTTCCGTGGCGTGTTTCCACTCAATCAGTTTTGCCTTCCCTTCCGGGGTGAGTTGCATCCGCTTGGCAAAATCCTCTGAGAACTCTTCTATAGGCGCAAGGGGAGTAGCACCCTTATAGATGGTTGAAAGAGCCTCCCAGACCCCTTTTCGCAAGGTTGAGCGGGATTCTCCAAGCGTGACAAGGTTCTCAGCAAAGGACTCCTTGTCCATGCCCTCTTGGAATCCGTATCGCTTCAGTACCTCAATGAGCTTATCTTCAGACCAGCGTCCTTCCTTTGCTCGCCTGAGCATGTTCATATCCCGCTCGTCTATCTCGAACTTGTGGTCAAATCTGGACAGGAACTCAATCACATCCATTGTGGATGAGTGGAGTACTTCCGGTGACTGGTCTTCAAGTTCTACGACTTTCCCGGTGTCCGGGATCTGCAGGCGTTTACGCATGGCAGGAGGGGTCTCCTCCCGTTCAATCTCCTCAACCAACTCAAGCAACCTCTGGTCACTCAAGTCCTCATCGGTTAGCTCGATCCCTGCCTCTTCAAGTTCTGTCTTGAGCTTCTCACGCTCCTCCGGGGTGATCAGGGGTTCTTCAATCTCCGGGGTGTCCTTGCCTTCGACAAGTGCCTCTGCCTCCTGCCGGGTCTTTACGGTGACGGTTTCCCCGTCCTCGCTCTCTACCTCGTACCCTTCAATCTCTCCGGTCTCCTCGTCCACCACAGGGGCAATCGGGTTTGGTATCCGCTCAGAGTCCTCGATCCCCTTGATTACTTCAGGATCCATTGCATCCTCAAGAGTAATACCAGCCTCCTCTGCCCTCTGCATTGTCTCTAATGCGGTGGGAAGGTCAAAGTGCTTCTGAAATACCGCTTCCTTCTCCTCCATCGTGGGGGCATCCTTCAACTCCTGTATCTGCTCTGCGTTCATTCCAAAGAATGCCATCACAGCATCGTTGTTGAAGATGGAGTGCTTGGTCTTGTAGGTGACGTAGGATGCGTTCCCTCCACCCATTAAAGCCATTGGCAACATGTTCAGGGCAATGTCGGGTGCGGTTTTAAGTTGCTCGGCAAACTGACTACTCAGATCTACGCCCGGGATCTCCTCATCAAAGATGGAGATGAAGTCCTGCACCATAGCTCCCACCATGCCCTGACCAATCTCTACTGCGGTCTCAACGCCTAAAGATTCTCCAGTCGCCCATGCAAAGTTTCCAAAATAACTGGTTGATGCTTTTCCTATCCTCTTCCGCAAAAACTTCATTCCCGGGAGTTTCCCCAAAACAAACAAGTCACCAATCGTGTCCAATGTGGTTGCAGTGGGTGCTGAAATAGTTGCCACAAAGTAGGCATCTTGATTGCTCAAGCCGTTCGCCTTTGCGGTGGAATACTGCTCCTTATGGTTTAGCCAGTAATTAGACTGATAACCATGACCAAAAGCTATTCCGTTCTTATATGAGTTCCCCGAAAAATATGTACCCTTGACGCTTGGAAGTTTTCCAATCTTCCCTGCCGTAGCACGACCACCTCCTACAAGTGCTATCATTGGAATGAATTGCCCCATCACCCGGGGGGATCCGTAAATGAACTGCCTCCATGCGTTTTTGGCAGAGGCATTACCCCAAAGAGACTCAGGGGAAGTTTTGGAAACCACCAGTTGCTCAATCATCTCAAGGGTTTCAGCAAACTCTGATGCAATCTCTGCGTCCTTGTACCTTTTTGCAGTCTCAACACTGTCGAGGTTCTTCCAGAACGGAATTGGCAAACGTCCTCCCAGTCCAGTGTACGCCACCCGGACTGCTGACCTTGCGTCCGGTTCAAGTGCTTGTTCAATGTTTCCCAGTATGGTGGACTCGGCAAGTGGTCTGCCCTCTACTACGCTACGTTTAATTACCTCTGCGTGGTGTCCAATCTCTGCCGGGGATAACTGTGCCATCCCACGCAAAGTGTCGGTGAGTCCACTGGCAAGATTCTGCCAGAATTTAAGCTCCTGTGGAATCTGGGAGTCCATGTACTTGATCGCCAACCCACGTTGTTCCTTTGGAATCTTCATCAAGCGACTGGTGGCGTTGAACAGCATCACTGTGTCGTTCTGTTGACCCTTGGCAGACTGGTCTACTATCTGTGCAGTGTAATCCCGAACGTCCTTAAACAGTTCATCATTCTCCTCCAGTGCTGTCTGAGCCTCCTCGTAGGCAGACATATACAGGTCTCCTGAGCCTTCTGGCAGGTCTGTGCGTCCTTTCCCGAACTCCACAAAGGAAGACATTCCATCTGCCCCCTGAAACCCCTTCAGGTAGGCATCCTCCATGATCTCATTGGCAATACTGTGTCTGCGAGTGGTCTCTTCAATATCCTTGTCGATAGCAATATCCAGAGTTGCTCCATCGTACATGTCCGACATTGCTTTCAGGTATGCCGGGTAATTCGCAACAACGTGTTCAGTAGACCTGTCGAAACGCCTTGAAAGATAGGCAATGTTCCCAGCATGACGGTTCATCTTTTCCGTGAATCCATCACCAACACTCTCTTCACCAGTCCTGTACTTCTGGATCCGGGTAAGGGATTCCTGATCCATCACTGTGTTGTTCTCATACGGAACCCGGCCTTCATTGCGAACCTTCCGCTCGTATGACATCAAATCCTCAAGTGTGGAGTCGTAGACTTTTTGCCCAAACTCATCCCTCGGTTGATCTACAACGGACAACGTCCAATCACGAAGCCCCCTAGCTTGTTGGTCATTTAATTCCATAAAAACTCTTTAACGCTCTGAGTGCTTGCGGGTCAACAGTGCCATCTGGCCTTGTTATAACCTTTACCGCTTCCTTGAATGACATTCCCAATTCTAACCCCGGGAACTGTTTTGATAAGTAATTGAACACAGCATCCCCAGCGAATGCCTTTCCAGCTTCGGGTGCTGGAGTGTAACTCCTTCCAGTCCCCCTCTTGATGAACTCGGCTTTCTTGGCTGTTGCCTCTTCCCCTGCTCCACCGGGGGCAAACAGGATTTCCATGATTTGAGATTCCGTCAGGTCTGGATTCTTCTTAGCCAGATCCCGTGCCTGCCTCTGCATTTGGACATGCAAGGTCTCAGCTTTTAACATCTCCTCTGGATCGTCTGGAACATCTCCATCGTTGAAGAAATTCTTGGAATTCATGCGCCCAAGGGTGCTGATAACCGAACTGACAACTGTGCTATCCTCTGTCTTCTCATGCCTACCTTTAAGCAGTCCACGAAGTTCTGATGTCGCACCGCTTGGCATACCGAGGATACGAGCCATAAGCTCACCATAAGCCTTTTTGTCCGGGTCAGCGTCTGGATCGTAATTGGAAATATCTACCATTAACTGGGAGTATTCCCCGGGGTTGAACTCCGGTTTTCCGCTTTTTACACTGTGGTAGTTGCTGATGTACTGCGATGCTTGCCCTGCACTCAATCTCCCAGACTCCTTCCACTCCTTGATCTTGGCAGGGGTTTCGTATTTCCCTTCAGCCACCCCAAGTGCAAGCTCATCGTAGAAGTCTGCCTGCATCCCGGAAAGCGTCCTCTCGGCCTTTGCTATAAATGCCATCCGGTCATCGTCTTCAAGGTACTGTAGGAATTTATAATCTCCTTTAGAACCCTTCTCACCAAGGGTAGAGATGAATTCCTGAACGTCCTCGATCCCACCCTGTGTTGCCTCCAGAAGGAACTTGTCGGCTAGGTTGAGGTCACCCTTGATCTTCATCTCTTCATCGAGGATTTTGAACTCCTTTTCGGACATGCCGATACCCTTGAGAACTTCTCCACCTGCCTCGTAAAGCCCATTGTCGTAGTAGCTTTGAGCCTGTAGCTTGATCGAGGTTGCCTTTAGTTCAAAGTCCCTTGCGGAAGCCTTCAACTCCCACTCTCCTACCAACCCCTGCGCCCACTTCTCGTGCGCCTGAAGCATTTGCGCCTTCACTGCTGGGCGAATGTCCAGACCCTTGATGTCTTCTGCCAACTGCTTGCCCCGTGCAGAGGTCTTCTCCTTGACGTAACCAACCCACTCTTCGTGGTTGTTGCCGTGGAGTTTTGGCATGTCAGTGGCGACCTCATCCTCTATAGACATCTGGAAGAGATCCTGATCTGCCATGGCAGAATTCTCGTTGAGCTTGAGCTTCTTCAACCCAAACTCGGACACATCACTTATGCCCTGTGCAACGCCCTGTAACGCCCGGTAGGGGGCAGTGGCTGAAGACGGGTCAAGCATCCCGGCTTTCTCAGTCCTCTGGACTTCTGGCATGTTCGCTATGGTGATCTTACTCATGGGTTACTTCCCCTTCTTCGGTGCTGACGGTTTGGGTGCTGACGGTTTAATGAACAGGCTACCTGCTTGTGCCATGCCAGACAGGATCGATCCACCTGCCCCGTATGCCCCAGCCCTCTTTGCCATTGATCCTTCAAAGAGCATCGACTGCGCCCGGAAGTCAGACCTCTGTCCTCGAACATCCTGCGCCCTCTTTGCGTCCTGCAAGGCAAGCTCCTGTCGAGCTACGTTCAAACTGAAAGTTGCCAAAGGGGATCCCTCTGATGCCACACCGGAAGCACTCATCCTTGCTCGCATAGCACCCTGTTCACGCTTGTTCTGGATACGTTGCCTTCGCATCGCCTCCCGGGTCTCCTGATCCTCCTGAATGGCGTTGAGCCTCTCGGCACGGGCATTCTGCTTCATGACCTCTTCGGTCTGCTTGCCTTGCTGGTAGGATGCGTAGGCAGATACCCCTGCGGATAGGATTGATGAAATTGCTGTGAATGCTAACCAGAACATGTTACTTCCCTGTTAGTTGATACTTGATGGTTATGGCTTTTATACGCAGTGGCAAAGGTTTTTCCTGACGAATGTAGATGTGGTTCTCGGAGTCGTAGTCACCGGGCCAATTAAGCCTCACATCCCCGGTGAAGAAGTCAGGGGTCTGCCCCCACGGTGATTCATCGTAGGTATTGACCCGGGCATCCCACCAAGTGACCCCGTCTGCGGAGTACTCGAACGGGCCAGAGTTCTCCACCCTCACCACCAACTCATCAATCCTCTTCACCCTCCCCTGCATGTTCCCATGCACCGGAGTCACATCGAGCCTCATCGACTTGTAAGTGAAGACCTCCTGAAGACCGACCAGAATATACGACCCCGGGTTGGTAAGTGTGATTTGTCCACCAGCAACCGTATATTCGCCCTCAAAGCCCCCGTCAGAGAAAGCCTGCACCGACTGTCCATTCAAGTGTTCCAACCCCGTCAGCGTGGAATAAACCTCCTTCCAGACCCCAACAGACCCACTCCCGTAAGCGTCAGATCCAGATGACAGGGCAACCGTGCATCCTGTGAAGTCATATGCCAGTGTTCCGTTCAATCCAACATTCACCGTCACCGTGTCGGCACTGGTCGCAACCACCGTTGCGGTCAACGGGTCAGAGAGACCGGATGGCATTGCCGTACCACTTGAAGACGCAATCTCCACAAGGTCGCCCACCACGAGGTCGTGACCGGATCCTATTGTCAGATCGGTGTAGACTGCACCGGATGCTATTGCGGATCCTGTTATGGAGTAGACTGTGGCAATCCGGGTGTCGAACGGGGTCACACCGTCACTCTCGTACAGTTCCCATGTCTCATCTCCAGATCCAAGCGTTGACAGGGTTTTGACCATGAGGGTCTCACTGTTCACCTTGGTCATGCCAAGCACACCGTTGATCTCGATCAGGTCGTTATCGACCAACCCGGTAGCCTCCCCGGTGACCACGGCAGGTCGGGCATTTGAAATTGTGGTGACGGTTCCAGTTGCGCCCGGGCCGAACTTAACGGCAGAGTCCACAAACTGTGCATACTTCTGTCCATCACGCTCCCAGTCCACCGTGTCGTACTTCTCAATGTAGCGCACATCCACCCCGGACAACTGCCTCTTCACGATGACCCAAACCTCCTCTGAGACCACCGCAACCGATTCAATATCACCAAGTGCAGACAGGTGGCGTACCCACCCGGCAACATTGTGATCACGCTCGTAGGTCATGACCCCAATCTCACCGTCAGAATTAACCACCCAGATCCGGGTCTCCGGTTCTCTCTCGATTGCTGTGTTGGTGATCCCTGTACCGGGAATGTGATCCGCTAAAATTGTCAGGTCATTGGCAGTGTGCTTTGTCAGGACTGTCCTGCCGTCCAGAGCAAGCTCGTACACACGCAACCCGGATGAGTGGATAAAGATCAACACATCGTCCGAGGTGAGCGGTTGGATCGCCTTGGATCCTTTTGAAGTCTGCCTGCGGATCGACCCGGTACTCGGTGTCAGGATTCCCCCATCCTCGGTCAGGTGTCCCCAGACCTCAGTTGCTGAACCTATCAGGAGAGAGGAAAGGGATCCCAACCACCGGATAGGATTCTGCTGGTACGCCCCTATCCGCTTGTTGATTGCCTGATCATCGTTTGCATCCCCGTAGGTGAAATCCTCGTAGGAGTCCGATACCGATCCTTGGAAGTTCAGTGGACGGTCATCCGTACCACCCAACCAGAGTCGGTTCTCATAGAAGTCGATTGCCGAAGGATGACCCCGGTAGGCACTGTAGAGGGGTTCACTCCAGTACGTTGTCTCATCCTCGCTGAAGAGGTCTTTTACCACTGTGCCTTGTGCCAGTGTGCCATCGGAACTCACTGAGGTGATCTTCACCAGACCACCGATAAAAGCCTCTGTAGCCTCCAGAACCGCACGGGGATTCTCGGTCACCCCGGTAGGCAATACCCACCCGGCATCCCGGACGAATTGGATCCGGTAGTCTGCCTCTTGGGGATCCCCACCATCAAGCGGTACTGCGTCCACATTCCGGTCACTCTCACCGCTCCACTGTCTTATAGTCCTCCAATCCCTGTCGGAGGATGACTTCTTCTGGAGCTTTATCACACCATCCCAGAACCCGTAAGTCCTGAAATTCCATTCCCCGATGATTGGCAGAACCGTGGATTCATTTGTCCCGGCAAGCGACAAATCCAACTCAACATCCGCACCCTCCCTCAGGTGACGTACCTGCCAGATCGAATCGATGTGTCCTTGCTTGAAGATGGACGGGTCATCACTGGATGCTGAGTCTACGGACGCAGTCAGGGTAACCGTGTCCCCAACCGTCCCGGTCAAACCAGATGCCCAAGAGGGCGTTATGTACACATCCGACAGGTTCTCATCGTAGAAGGGTGGCGGGGCAAAATCAACCGTCTCAAGTGTCCAGTTGTCGTCTGCCACCCGGGATAGCTTCCTCACCTGATGATCCGGGTGAACCAAGTACATCACATCGTTGATCTGCCTGTACTGGATGTCGAAAAGCTGTGTGTAAAAGTAGGGAGTTGAAACCTCATAGGGAACCAACCCTGTCGTCCCCGATGCCGTGGTCGTGATGATTGTCCCGTCTGTCTGGAACACTCGAATGTACTGGTCTCCAAACTCCAACATGAACGCAGTTGTCCGGGAGAACTCGAACGGTATCAGGCGACCCGGGATATTCGCCCACTTGCAAGCCCGGACAAAGTTCGTCCCCTGACGCTTTTCCATGATCCCCTGCTTGTTCATTTTCGCATTCTCCATGCGAAGCGCAGAGGTCAGGTACTTGTCCATGTCGGTTCTCGCCTCCATGGTAGCCTCGGACATCTCACCACCGTTGAAGGCGTTCTGAGTCCAGCTAGTCGTTATTCTTTCCTGCTCTGCCATGGCTTACCAACGTCCCCCGGGGAGACGGTTTACGCCCCTGCGGGAGTTCACCCACTCGGAGTCCTTGGTGTATTTGCGGGGTCTGCGGTATTCCTCGTTGCCGTCAACGGTCTTGGCCTCCGGGAGGGCAATCTTTCGGAACTCCTCCATCAGGGAATATCCAAGTGCCTCGTCCTGCCGAATGACCGTGGATGCCTTCCCTGCCAAGTAAACGATCAATGCCTCAGTGAAGAGGGAGTCGTACCGGGTAGAGTCAGCGTAGTACCGGGTGTACACGCACTTTGCCGTGTCCTTGTCGGTCAGGATGTACTGCCCCTCCCGCTTATAAAGATCCTCCTGATCCCACGAATCGGTATCGTTGAATGAGATCATGCGGATGAAATTCTCAGGTAGGTTGTAGGAGTAGGCGTATCCAAAGACCGGGGTCTCTGTGTTGGGGGTAAGGATCGACCTCTCGGTCAAACACTTCCACGGGTGCATACGACCCATCGCCCGGACTGACTGCTCGAAGATGTTCTGCATCTTCACTGCCGTCACGCTACTGGAATCCTCAATGTCCTGAATGATCCCCTGCCCTATCCTTGATAGTGCTTGGTTTACGATTGCTGTCTGTGATAATGCCATGTTTGTGAGTCTTTTATGCAAGAAGGGGTCAGACAGAATAAACTGCCTGACCCCAAGCGTGGATTATTGATACAAGGGGAAGTATCTCTTGCTTAGAGGCAAGCGAACACCATCCGCACAACCAACTTTTGTCCAACCGTTGGGGATACCAAGGTTGCAAACTTCAGTTGGATCCAAGAGGTCTTCCGCACGGTGTACGGAGTGAGCCTCTGGGCGCAGGAGTTAGCATCGAACAGATCCTTGCCTGCACCAGCAACGTCAAGCCCGTCAGCATACCGATCCGGGTCAACTGCTACCGTGTCGTCATCGTCTCCGATGTCGATTGTGGCAACACCTGCGGAGTCGGTGATGTCGTTGGACTCAACAGAACTCAGGTGCGGAATCAGCCGAAAGTTGGCTGGAACCTGAACAAGGTTGACGATGTCGCTGGAAGCAACCCCCGATTCGAGGGTTACAACTGCCTCAACGTAGGCCAAACCACCGTACACAAGGATGGGGTCATTGGGAGACTTCACATCCTGAGTCAGTTGTTTAGCACCGATGTCACTATAGAAAGTAGCCATTATAATTTTCTCCTTTTCTTAGTGATTAAGCCCGGGACGATTCGACCAGAACTACAGCCTTTTCTTCCAAGCGAGTCGCTCCCATACGGCAACGAGTACGGACTTGGACTGCGTGGCTTTGTCCCGGCAGGATGTCCATATTGGCACGGCGTTGACCGTCTCCAAACATGATCCACTTCTTGTCCCAGAAGAGACAGTTAGCGATGCTGTTGGAGGCTCCAACGGTTAGAAGGTCGTCATCACCGACCACCCAAGTGATGCCCATCCAGCTAGTGCCGAATACGCCACCTGCATCGATAGCAGGCGCACGGGTGAAGTCCGAGTTACGGATTTCGTTCACATCGGTGATCAGGTCTTCTTCTTCTTCCGGGCCGATACAACCGACAATGCTCGATCCCATGCCACCCGTCAGGGCGTTGCCACGGAACTTACGCTTTACGGCTGAGACCTTATCAAAGATAAAACCTGAGCTAACACTCGTCCCCGCCTTGGTGTAGGTGGAAGCGATTGTCTGACTGGAAGGAAGTGCCACCAAAGTGGTTCCATCCTCACCTGTGTATGAACTGCCCTCGAGGGCGTTGATGATCTCTTGGTCTTTCCTACGGTTGTAGGCGTAGACATGGTTTTCCGTCAGACGGCCTTCCGGTGAAATCAGTGCGCCCAGTTCCTTGTCGTCCCATTCGTCAAGCACGTTCGTGAGTTCGTACTTGTTGGTGTACAACCAACGAATGTAACCTTGGAACTCGTCTTGGGTGGTGTTCCCATGACGGGTGGAGATAGCTCGCATAGACTGCTTCTCCAACTGGTCATACTTTTTCCGGTAACCATCAACGGAATCCATGGTAACGTGGGAACCCAAAAGGGAGTTTTCCCTCTGGATCCGGTGTCGCCAACGGTTGTCAAATGCTGGCTGGAAATGATCCGGTAAGTTCGGATATGCCATTTTGATTCCTTTTGTTTAATTACGGTTTACAGATTTGGTTTCTCTGCTCCGGGTGACCGCACTGGCGGGGCGAAGCTGTCTTGCGACTGATTCACCGGGCCTTGCAAAAGGGGTGTCGGCTATATCGACTAACATCTGGTCAAAAATGCCAAACACTGTCAACCCATTTTTCGGGAGTGGTAAAACAAAAGACCCCCGGCTATTACCCCGGAGGTCTCCTATGACTCATGAAGATTGGTAGTGAAGACTACTGTTTCTTAAAACGAGCGATGATTGTCAACACTTCTTCGTTGGTGGGGACATGGTCTAAGCCAAGTCGCCTGCCGTGACCATTCTTGGTGAAGTAGAGGGTGGACTTGTGTCCCGGGAAGCAAATCTCCTTGGGAGGTTGCTCGAGTCGGACATCCTTTGGGAGGGGGAAGTCTGGCCTCGATGACGGGATCGGTTCCTTGTCCTCTAGAGAGTCCCCAGTGACCACTGGAGGGGTTTCCGAGAAAGTTTCGGTGTCAGGGTCGCTTTTCTCCTCAAAACCCTCTGAGGGCGATTCTGACTGCTTTTCAACATTGGAGGCAGTGACCTCCGCGGTGACCGGGGGTTTCTTGGGTTCGACCTCCGGTTTCCCGGCAGGAGCAAGATACCCTTCTCCACGCAGGAACCGGACTAGGGAGGGACGGTATTTGTTCATCCCCTCGGTGATTTCAAACTCACCCTTGTCCCGGAGCGTGGCAATCACCTTGCCTTGCCGGGTCACTGCGTTTCCTGAAATCTCCCAGCCCTTCATCGGTTAGCCCCCCGTTGCTTCTCCTGCTCACTGTGAAGTCTCCACAGGTTGTTGGCATCGTTGGCGTACTGCTGGGCAAGTGCCGAGTCACCACTGGCTTGTGCTTGGCTTGACTTGGCATCCAGTGCCTCTGCCTGAGCCTTGAAGTCTGTGTTGCCTCCGGTGACCACTCCCTGTCCGGGTTGACCACTGGCGAACTTGTCCTCTGAAATGAGTGCCTTGAGGTTTGCCATTGACTGAACAAACTTCGATCCCAATCCGGCCTGCACAGCAGAATTGGTCAAGATCGATGCCTCTTCACCATCAATGCCCAAGAGTGCCAGTGCCTGAGATGCTGTCTGACCTACAACCTTCGGATCCTGCCCACTCTGGGCAATCTCCTGCAAGGCAGTCTCCTCGAGACCCTTGAAGTCGCTCAGGGCTTTCTCTTCTTCCCCTGCCTTCATGTTGACATACCATTCCTTGATCGCTTGAGACGCTTGAGGGGACACGTTGTTGTTGAGCATCATTTCTGATACCTCCCGGGCAGTCTCGTCATCCCAGCGCAAGTGTTCAGGGAGATCCTCCGGGGGAGTGAAGTCGTAACCGTCAATGGAGTCCGGGATACCAAGAGCTTGCTTTACCTTGCTCTGGTACTCTGCCTTGACCTCCTCCGAGGCGTTCTCGTCCGGTGGGGTCAGACCCTTCCCTGAGAGAGCTTTCCTTTGGTTGGCATAGGAGTCCAGAATGCTGTCCAGAGTGTCGTGGCGGGAGATTGTCTCCTTCAACCCGGCAAGGTGATCTGGCAGTCGATCCCAAGAGTCCTTGTTGATCTTGCCCCCCTCGCCTATGAGACCCTGATAATAAGGATCTGCTGTGCCAACGTCAGAGGGCGTTCCCCCTCCTCCAGCTTCACCGAGAAGTGCGGATCCACCACCACCTTCCGGTTCGCCAGCCTCTTCACGCAATGTATTATTCATCCACTTGATCATCTTTATCCTTTGTTTTGGTTACCTGTACTTCCTGACTGAAAGTCGTCAGGGGTTGCATCGTTAAATCGTAGACGGTCTTTGCCATCTCCACCTTGCCCGACCGGGCAGAGGCGAGGTGCGTGTCAAACCCGTTTGGCGTGTACACGAATGTCGGGAAGTAGTTGAATTGACCAACCATCTCTTCCCAGACTATCTGCTGTTCCCGGGTGCGTTTGTCCGGGTCATGCCCGAATACCGTTCTGAATGCCTCGGCTTTCTCCCGAGGGGTTAATTTCCCCAACTGTATCTTTTCCATAAATCCTTATTTCATCGCTCGTGTAAGACGTAAGAGAATACGTTGCCCATGTAGGATGACTTTGGCAACCATTCATCGTGTCGCTCGTTGTTTGTTCCTGCGGTTAGAATCATGTCCCCTTTGACCCGCAACGCCCTGTGGCACTGGAAGCCCCCGGTGGGTTTGATCATGACCACGGTGACATCTTCCTTGATCCCTTCCCAGTCACGCTCGTACAGGACGTAGCTGTAGCTGGAGATGTGATGCCCCATGGAGTCGGAGGTATCAGTGACCGGAGCCACCCCACAACCGGGAATGAGGGAAGCGAAAGCACGGGCTCGATCATAGGCTTTCTTTTCAGTAAGGTGGGATACGGCTTCACGCTCTGACCAATGTTCACGCTTACCGCATCCCACCAACACCACTATGAATAACCCGAATAATACTAACGCTCGAAAAATCATTTCACCTTCTCCTTGTCCTTTAGTTCCTTGGTGACAAACTCGTAGCTGTCATCCACCTCAATGACCGCATCCTTCACCTTCACCTTTACCTCGTCTAGGTACAGCTTGCCCTTTTGACCGGATGCAAGTGCCTCTGCGTGGGCGAACCCCTTAGCGATGAATTGGTTTTCGAATGCTACATGCTTCATGCTTCCACCTCCGGTTCCCATGACGGGTCAAGCGAATCAACCACGCCTTCAAGTTCTTCTGCATCTGAGTCTGGTATGCACAATGCCACCTCGCCCGTGTCAGGGTGGGTTTTCATGCTCCACCAGTAGGGCGTGTCGTGGTCGTTCTGTGGTATCCATTTTGACCACATCCTGCGACAGGCTTCTTCGTGGTTACGAGCCTTGGCATCAATGTCGTTTGCGTAGATTAGGAACTTCATGACAGTGCCGTGGTGAGGGTGTTGGAGAGGGATTGCTCAATGGCAGAACGGTTGGCGGATTGGTCGGATGCGTAGAAAAGCAGTGCGGATATATTCGTATCTCTATATGCGGCAGCACTCTGACCGACTGCAAAATCTGTTGGACCAAATGCAGTCTGTGCTTGGGTTGCCGTTCCTACACTTGATCCATCATGGAACACTTCATGAGCGGAACCAACACACTCCCATGTCTGTATCGCTAATGCTGGATTGGTATATGTAATAATGGACAACGCATCGTAGCTGTAGGCCGTGTCCCTAAAATATAGCCGTGGAACAGAGCCTGATACTAGTCCTGCGTAAACATTAGACCCAACCGCAGTAAGTTGAAAATCAGTATTCTCAAACTCGTTCACTAAATTGACTACAACAAGAGAATCATCCACCCCATCAAACGACAGTGAGTAATTCCCATTCGCATCCGTCACCAGCACCCCAGCATCGACCACCTTTGGCTGGTTGTCTGCCGTGGTCTGGGTGGCATCGTTGTGGGCTTTGTCGAGTTGCTCGACTTTCCAGTTTCTGAAAAGAAGTGTTCCG
>Ga0129342_1000784_pt1 | contig 14102 bp, 25 predicted proteins | sample CPBDNA_5_FD_94426 | JGI IMG/M metagenome (GOLD analysis project Ga0129342, IMG submission 94426) | Freshwater to marine salinity gradient microbial communities from Chesapeake Bay, USA - CPBay_Sum_15_0.2_DNA | ecosystem: Environmental > Aquatic > Marine > Coastal | place: USA: Chesapeake Bay...
TAGCGTGGCTCGGAAGTTCTGCCGTGCCATAGAGCGGTAAGACACACGCTCACCGAGCGTGATGCGGCTGGCACGTCGCCCGTGGCACCGTGTCGGCTCAATCGCCGCTGGCATGTGCAACGTCGCACCGTGGCAGCCCTTCTGCACAACCTGCATCTGAGGACAGCAGGACGGGTCTGCCTCTGCACCGGCCAGGGCAACGCCCACAGCACAAACAGCGAAACAGCCCGCCACAAGAAAAATCGCCTTCTTCATTTCGTTCCTTTCGGGAAACAGGGAAATCAACGCCGGTATCGCCGGCAACAACACCAAAAACCGTTTTTCATTTGTGCATAGCCAACGTCCACCGTCGGTATGCCTGCATGCGCAAAGCAGCAGTTGCGGTAGGCAGACTCAGGCGTCGGCCCCATGCCCAGCCCTTCGGGGCCGGGGTTGCCGCCAATGTGAGCGAGCCGGCCCATAGCAGCACAAGCGTCGGCGACCGCTTGTGCGCTAGCGTTACTATGGCCCGCAGGAACAGCCGCAAAGCTGCCTGTGCTACGCCTCCTTGGGCGAGCGTCGGCGACATCGCAAGCCACCAGCACGAGAACGAGAGCACCTACAAACCGGCTGAAGTTTCTGCCGTTCCACGAGAACGTGTCACGCTGCCTAATGGTTTCGTTCCACCTGTCGCCGCCCTCGCTTTGCTTTTTCTTGAGGTTCTCAGCCCGAATCAGAGCGGCACGCCGATAGATTTCCTCAACCGGAAGATCGACGAACGGGGCGTAATGCCACGCCCTTTTGGGAAGCCCGAACTCCTTCGCCAGGTTGCGAATGTGGTTGCGGCTACAGTCGAAATGCCTCGCCATCTCCGAGACAGGCACGTCGTCTTCCCACATTTGCCGAAATTTTTCTTTGCTTTCTGCCGTCAACAGGTTCAATTTCATTTTGGCCCTCCTGGCCCTAGGTGTTGCACTGCTCCAGTAGTTTCGCCTTCGTCAGTCGCAGACGCTCCGCGTCTTCGCCCGTGAATTGTCGCGGTGGGGCTCGCTCCTCATGCCCCCGTGTGGCGTGCGCCCGTGGCGGGGTGTTTTTTGGTGCGTCGTAGGTGCCGCCGAGGAGGTTCTCAACAAACCCTTCGCCCATGTACTGGGCCAGCGTCACCGGGGTTGAGAAATACTTCGCCCCTGAAAGCCTCGGAATCGCCTCCAGAGCCATTCCGAGCCACTCGGCGTCTGCCAACACCCCTTCCCTGCCCTTGGGCGGTGTGTGCATCTTCCACGGCCTCCCCGGGCCAGCGTTCCACGCTGCCCGAAGCTCTTCAAAATTCTCACGCGGAGGAGGAGGAGGATCTTCTTCTCTTATATCCTCTATATCCTCTGCGGCGCACGACCGTCGGGAGTTCCCGCGCTTGTGCGCCGGATGTTCCGGCGCATGTGCGCCGGATGACTTTCGCCCGGGGTGGTTTTCCTCGTATTTTCGGGCTCTTTTCGCCTTTTGAGCCCTTTCCTTGGCCGCTTGGCTGAAGCGTTCCTCCCAACCTGGCACGGCAATAGTTCGTCTCTCGGTGTCGATTTCCAACCAGCCGACCTCAGCGACGGCATTCCAGAAATCAACATCACCACCGAACGTCCTGCACATTCTTTGGGGGGTCATCTTCACCACGCCAGCGTCGGCGTTGAGGGCGGCCCAGAGCCACAGCTGCACCATGCGGCCCACGACAACGTCTGGCTCGACGTCACAGATGTCGCACAACTCCAGCACCTCGGGCTTGGTGCTTAGGTTGCAGTCGATTGGTAGCCATTCACCTGCCATTCTTGGTCTCCTCTAATTGCCAAGCTTTGGCCGCAAATGGGTCTCAACAGCACCGCTCGGGTCAGACGTCCAATCGATTGCAAACAATTTCCATTCTTCGTTTTCAAGCGTGACAACGCGTGTGCCACCGTCGAAATAGACAGTAGCAGACAAGATGTCGTTAGCCGTGTCGATCGGCCTCGTGCGAGAGAACAAACCGTGCCGCAGAAGCGCGACACAATGGCATCCATTAAGTTTTGCAAGCGACCGCAGCAGAATGCATTGCCCTCTAGAAAGAAATTCAAGCCGATCGTGATCGCGGCTGATCTCGCAAAACATTACGCAGCCGTACGATTCCACGACCATGTCAATGTCGCTTGGCGTGATCCTTCCACGCATCTTTCCGGCCCACCAACTATGGTCGAGCATCTTCCCTTGTGCGTACGCTTCAGGGCAACGGATGCCGCCAGGAGTAAAAGCTCTCACTCTGATACCTCCATGCAGAAGCCAAACGCAGAGAACTCGGCGACAAAGGCTTCCGTGTCGCCACCGAGGTATAAAACAGCTTGGCCTTGGAGCGGCACCGCCTCCTTGCGAGGATGCCAGAACTTGACGCGGCCCTTTGGAAAGCAGATCGCAGAGGCCCTCCCGGCAAGACACTGAAACCACTTGGTTTCTGTGCCATTGTTTACAAGCACGATTGCCGCTGTTACTTCGCCAGATTCAAAACTTCTGGCAAGTTTGTTCGCAAACTTGTCCACCAGCGACGACTCGTATGGCGGGTTCATCCAGACGACGCCGGTCCAATCTTTGGCCAGCCCGTCGTCTTCGGCTGTGTAAAAAACAGCAGCCCGCACGCGCTCGTTTGCGACAGGGTTTGACGCCGGATCTAAGTCAAACTCGCCGATGACGCGGCGTGCCGCATCTAGGTACTCGTCAGGCGTGTACCACTCGTTGTCGCCGCTGTTGTTGGCGACGTGGCACAGCGACTCCGATACCTTGACCTCCTTTACTCGCTGCCCAGCGTTTACTCCATCCGCCAAACGCTGGCATTGCTCGACTGTGAGCGTTTCGTCGAACGCTCTGCCGACTGCCTCGCCCCACTGCTTCTTGTCCTTTATCTGCTTCACGGCAGCGAGGTGCCGCCACTTGTCATTGCCTTCAGCCCTCAAAGTTACATATGTAACTTTGATTTCTTCAGCAACAGACTCGTAAACCTGTGCCGCAGACTTGGCGTGAGAAATCTCCTTTTCGTGGCGGCCGACCAACTCGGCGTACTTTTTGCCCTTCGGGCCGCCCCACTTGTCGCCCTTGCCACGGTGCAAGGCGTGCAGGCCGATCTCCAACGGCGAAATTTCGCCCTGGTTATTGCTCGTCGCCAGAGCCATGTAAGCCTGGTCGTCGTCCATCTCGACGACCCAGCACGGCACCTCGTAAAGCCCGGCAGTCTCAGCCGCAGCGTGTCGATGGTGCCCGCTGATGATCTCGTAGCCGTCGTCCACCTCGCGGGCGGTAACTGCGTGCCTGGCCTCCATGTGGCCACGCTCCGCCAAGTCAGACGCGATTGCATCCACGACGTCCTGGCGTAAAGCCACGCGCGGGTTCTTTGGGTGCGGCCTCAACTTAGAGACCGGAATCATCGTAATGCTGTCAGTTGCTGTTGTCATTTGGTCGCCCTTGTTTGTTACTGTTTCCACGCCACCTATCACCCACACCGCCTCCACTGCCTCTCTTTACGAATTTGGCCGCGTAATGTAATCCTCAAGGAGTTCCCAATACGGCAGAATCATTTCGTGAACGGACTTTGCTAAAGCCAGCAACGGGTCTTCTTGTTTTAGTCCGCACAGCTTTACCGCCGGGCGACAGGCCGCGCCGCTTCGTGGTTGTCTTGAATTGGAAGTCGTAACGACAGCTCGTTTTCGCTCTTCTGCGATACGTTCTGCGTCTTCCTGCTTTACGTAGTACCTAGGTGTACCGCCAAGCCTCTTCGGCTCGACAACAAAAGCCCGGCACATCACTTTCCTTGCACCGCGCCCATAGCTTTTCTTGATCGCCCTGCGAACAGCTTCATATGCAGCGTTGCAGTACAACTTCCTAACGTGGCTCATTACTATGAACCCTTCTTCAGCCGCACCGTCAGCTGTAGTTCGCCTCGGAAATGCACAGCCTTGAAAATTGACGCTCATTTTTTTCTCCCGTTTAGAAACCATTGCCGCACGTGAACGCCACGCGCGGAATCCCATTACCCACACCGTCTCCACTGCCTCTCTTTGCCCCCGCTGCTGCTCTCACACAGCAGCCCAGTAAGTTCAATCACGCCGGCCTTCGCCATTTCGTTCAGCCGCTTGTTGACCTGGTGCGGCAACAGACCTGCCCGTCTGCCGATCTCGCTCTGCCCTGCCGGCCCTTGTTCAAGTGCCGCCAAGATTTTCGCCGCATGTCCTGCTTGGAAAGACTTCGCTTTCGCCGCAGCGGCATGTGATGCCGGGGGGTCTTTTCGCCTCGCCCGTGGCTGGGCAAAAAGCGGCAGGCTTGCCGTGTTGGTGCTGTAGTAGTCGCTCACTTATCACGCTCCTTCGTGTATTTGCCCTTTGACGCCGGGCCGGCGGTCGCATCACAGGGTTGGCATACGGAGACTGAACCTGCTGCGGCGGCGGTGTTACTAGGCCACTAGACCGCTTGGCATCTGTTACCCGTCACTTTCCGGTGGTGCTCGATGACTGACGCCAATCGGAAAGACGGGCGGCTCGTACTCGTGAAGACGTTTAATCAGGCTCTCTTTGTCTCTCGTCACCCGTGCGAGTTCCTTTGTGAGCTTTTCCCGCTCTTGCATCATCTCGGTGATGAGTCCGTCGATCTCGTTGGCACAACGCCTGAGCCCGCCGCAAAGCTGGTTGATACGTCCGTTTGGTGATTGCATTCCTTCTTCCTTGCTAAAACGGGATGTCGTCCGATGGTGCCGAAGTCTCGACGTCGATCTTCTGGGCTGGCGTCTTGCGTGCCGGCTTGGGTGTGCTGCCTTGGGCCGTCGGTTTGAAACGCACCACCTTGACGTACTCGTTGCCCGCCTTGCTGATGGCCCGCAGCACCTCGACGCTGACGGTGCAGTCAATCAGCTGCGTCTCGTCCCAGTCTTCGCCCTTCTGCGGTGGTGACACCCGGGCTGATGCACAGAGTTCCTCGACAGCACCCCGCCAGTGGCACGGGATGGACTGGAAAACCGACTTGAAGCCCGAGACGTCCACCCGAACCGTCAGGCATGTGCCGGTGAGGTTGTCGTCCCGCCTCGCCCAGTCCTTGTCGTGAATCTGAACCCAACCGATTTTCCCGACATGGGTGCCATCGGTGAGAATGGCCTCGGGTGCCTTCGTCGCCACCTGGCCGTCGTTGTCGTCGTCAATGAAATCATCCCATCTCATCGCTTTGTACCTCCGGTGTGTACGTTTCTCCGATCCGTTCGATTGCGTCGTTTCTGCTTAGTTCGTGCAGTGCCTCAAGAGCTTCTGCGTCGGAAATCTCGCCAGCCGTCCACCGTTCAAGGATGGTCTGGCATCGCCACAGCCTCTCGCTGGTGAATGCTCGGTCATGCTGCATCGACGGTCTCCTGTTGCGTGGCCTCTGCCATCAGCTGCTCCTGAAGCTGCAACTGATCGTGCAAGACGCCTGCCTGATCTTGAGTGAGAGCCCCTTCAGCCAGACGCCGCTTGATGCCCGTGGCGAGCTTCTCGATGTCTTGGGCGTTCTTCGCCTTGGCGATAGCCTTTGACGCCTTGGTCATGATGCTGGCGGCATCTTCGACGTCGCCTGACTTCAGCGGCGGCTTTGCTGCCGGCACGCCGTCGTCGAGCCACTTTGCCAATTCGCGGCCGAAGTCTTCGCCCGGCTTGTCGATGAGTTTGTCCTGAAACTTGCCAGTGCGATCCTTGATGACGTTGGCGATGTGCTCGGTGCTGATTTCGATCAGCAGGTCGAACTCATACTCCACGCCTTTGCCTTGCTCGGGAGCCAGGCCAACACGCACGGGGCGACTCTTGCCGTTCTCGTTTGTTGTCTGCCATTCCGTTTTGCTTCGCATCGTGGCGATGATGTGGCCGGGAAACCGTAGGATCGCGTCTATCAGTTTTCGCTGTAGTGGTGTTCCCTCGCTCCAGGCCGACCATGTGTTGCCGCGATACTTCGCCTTCGCAAGTTTGTCGATTTCGTCGAGCAGCTGTTGCCATGCGTGGCTGAGGCTGTCGATGATGAGCACGGCAAAGCCTTCGTCGGCTGCCATCTGGATAGCATCGATGTAGCCGTTGACGCTGGTGTCATCGAGCTCAAGCACGTCGAAGTCGAAACGGTCGCTGTACTTGCTGGCAGTCATGCGTTCGCTGTCGATCACGCCCATGCGGCCATCGCCGGCCAGCCCCTTACCGACTCGCATACTGGTGTACGTCTTCCCCGCTCCACTTGGCCCGAAGATTGCGGCCCGAAGTTTTGCCTGTGCTTTAGTTGCTTTTTTGAATCCCACGGTTTTTCTCCTTTTCTTCTCTCCTGATGGTTCGCCACACCTCATGGCGATACACGTCGACTGAATCTGGGCAGTCAATTCCGAGCTTCACCTTGTCGCCGACGATCTCCAGCACGACGACCTCGATTGAGTCGTCGAGCCAGTCACGCACCGTGCCTAGACTGCGGCCCGGAATGACGATTGACTCGTTTTGCTTGCGGCTTAGATGGAGCACGTTTCCTCCTTGAAACCCGGCCGGCGGCGATCCATCGCCACCGAACCGGCCCTGCCTTCCTTGGCGTCAGCGTCCTAGCTGACTTGTCTGTCGCTCTTGTTAAAGATGCTTTTGCCTGCCTGTGCGCGACGCTGCATCTCAAAGACCTTGGCGGCACTGCCGGGCTTTGCCCTGGTCGCTTCGGTCGATTCCATTTCGTTGACCACCTCGGTGCGAATGTCGGTGAGCGTGTCGATTGCGACGCCGAGCGCGTCATGCAGCAGCGTTGGATCTCCTGCGGCTGCGCGTTCGACGTAAATGTTTCCTGCGTTGCTCATGCCACCGGCTTTCTCTGGTGCTCCGTAAACCCTGACTACGTGACATAACGCTGCATGCGCCCGCGTAACCCGCTGGAGCCAGTCGCGGAGCTGGTCACCAACGTGAGCACCGATTCGGGTACGACGGTTGGCGTCCACCTTTCGCCCTGGCCGACCATGCGACGTCGCCGCTCTTGGTCTGACCACTCGGCCTGAATGTCTTGGCATTCGCTCGCGATCTCCTCGGGGGAGGGGAGGTAGTGCTCGGGGTGAAAACGCTTCCACGTTCTCACCTCGTCTTCGATGATTCCGAGCCGTTTTGCGATCTGGAAGTCTGTGTGTCCTTCGCGGACAAGGTGCCTGATTTCTTGCTGTATTTCTTCGTGTTCCATTTCTTTTCCTCCTTGTTGGCTGGCGTCCTGCCGGCCGGTTCCAGTTCGTGAGTGGTGAACGGGCGCCCACTACTCGTAATGCTTATTTACCCGTCCTTGGTTTTGCGTCAACAGATAATTTTCCCGAATGCTTTTGGTTCCGGTGTCGGAACTTCAAGTGTCAAAAAAAAGAGCCTCCTAGCGTCCAGCGTGAGTACGGTAATTGACACGCCGGAACTACGTCAAGCCCAATTTCCCGCTGCGAGAATCTTTGCGATAGCGAGAAAAATCTCAATCCAGACTGCGATGGTCATCGCTCTGCCCTCCCTGGCAATTTAGTGAAGATGCCGGCGGTTTCCTGGGCTGCCGGCACGGCCCGTACATGGTCAGTTTTGGTCGATGTCTCAGAGGTAGCCGTAAAACTGGACGCCGCCCTCCGTCCAAAGGTGCTGAAGTCCTGCAAGCACCGTCTCGTCGGCTGGTTGCCAGTTGTCTCCTGGGGCAACCTCAGCAACGCAGGCGACGATATTTGTGCAGTCGTAGTTCCGGCTGGTGTAGTTGGTGTTTTTGAAGGTCTTCATTTTCCTGTCTCCTTTTCCTTGTGGTGCTGCCCGGCGGCCCTGTTGCCGCCGGGCGGGTGGTAAAGCGGTCGATTAACGCTCACCGGCATTGAAGCGATCCACGATGTCCTGCACCTGCTGACGGGTGAAACCGTAGTATTGAATGGCCTCGTCGCTTGCCGTGACCTTGGCGAACGTGGGGGCGTATACGCTGTCGATGGCGCACAGCCCGGAAACTTGATCAAGGATTGTGCGTGGTCGGCGGCTTCCGTTTGCTCGGCTCTTGCCCATCTTCGTGAGCGTGGTATTCGGAAGAAAGGTGCCACCAGCGTAGTGTTCGCCGTTCTTCCCAATCTCGCCGCCTTTTTTTGCTCGCTGCTGCGTTGCCATCGTTTTGCCTCCGGTTAGTGTCTCGCAACTCCTCGCTGCGTCATGCCCTTATACTAACGTTATCGTTAGTTCATGTCAACAGGGTTGAGCAATTTTTTAGAAAAATTTTTTAGGGGCGTTTTCCCCGGGAAAAACTAGGCTTTTCGCTTTTTGGCCCGCTTCGCCTTCTTGCCCCGCTCAGATTTTCGGAGGTTGCTGCGGGTGCTCAGGTTCTTTTTGAGGGCCAGGATGTCGGCCCGGCTGACCAGCCACGCCCTCTCCCCTGCTTTCCAGCCCGTAACCCGTCCGTCGCCGGCCAGCAGCAGTTGGCGCAGGTATCCCGGCGTGCAGCCACACAACTCCACGGCTTCCGTGATGGTGATCCATTCTTGGTCTGGGCTTGCCATTGTGGTCATGCCTCAAAACTAACGCTAGCAACAGAAAAGTCAAACCGCCTTGCGTTTTCCGGCTCTTGTGCTGAGTGTTTTTTTCAGTTTCAGTATGTCCGATTTCTTCACGAGCCAGACTCTCGCAGTCAACTGCTGACCTTCAAGCTCTTTTCTCCGCAGTAAGCGACAGACGTATTCCCGCGAACAACCAGCGATTTCGCAGGCCTCGGCCACGGTAATCATTCCGTCTATTGTCGCCATACTGAATTTGACTCGGCTGATGTGCCGACGTTATGGTTTTAGTGGAAGAAAAACGTAACGGACGGGGTTCCTGTACAAAGGTTCACTAATCTGCTACGTTCCGAGCCCGAACGGGCTCATAGGAAACCGCCCAGGGATGGGGAGGACGTAGGAGATCTGAGCCATGACGATCAGAGAGTTTTTGCATGACAGATATGCCCCCTTGCACCAGCTGAGCGACCGCACGATTGAACTGTATGAGAGTTCAATCAGGCTTTTCGCCAGACACCTCGGCCACGAGCCGACGCTCGACGACTTCGAGGACCTGGTGGTGAGCAGATTTCTTCAGGAACGGTGCCGGGGAAAGGGGCGATCTGGGGCGATCAGCCGGCACAGCGTGAAGAAGGACAGAACCCAACTCTGCGCGATGTGGACACTTGCCGCCAAGAAGCGGTATCAGAAGAGCGACGGGAGCATTGTCGACTTCCCTGCCCTACCACCCTTCAGGACGCCCCAGAAGGCCCCGCAAGGCTACCTAGTCGAAGAGGTGCAGGCACTCATCACCTACGCTCGCGGCCTGCGTGGCAGCGTCGGCGACGTTCCTGCCGCTTGGTTCTGGGTGACGCTTTATCTTACCTTGTGGCAGACAGCCGGCCGGATCGGCGAGGTGTTTGCGTTGACCTGGGGAGACGTCGACATCGACGGGCGGCTGATGCGGTTTCGTGCCGAGACGAGAAAAAAGCAGACGCGGGACGTCGACCGGCCCATAGACGACCAACTCGCGGCACTGCTCGCGATGCACCGTGGCCGGCCGGGCGACAGAGTCTTCAACTGGGACAAGAAGCCAAACACGCGGTATTTGCACATGCAGCGGCACTGCCAGCGGGCAGGCATTTCCTACCACGGGTTTCACGGTATCAGGAAATGTGCCGCCTCAGCCTTCCAAAAAGCAGGTGGACAGGCTCACGAGTTGCTCGACCACCACGACAGCGGAGAGCTTGCCAAGATGCACTATTTAGACCCGAGAATCGTCGGCCGTGGGCCATCGGCTCTCGATCTGCTGCCGAAGATGGACGCAACCGGGCCAGAGGTGTGACTGCACACCCCCTCCAGATTTCAATGACGTGCTCGCCATGCTGGCGGCATGACTTGCGAAATCATAGAGGGCGACTGTCTGGCCGTCATGCGCGGCATGGCTGATAACAGCTTCGACGCCATCGTGACCGATCCGCCCTACTTCAAAGTGAAGGGCGAGGCGTGGGACAGGCAGTGGGAAAAGCCGACGCAATTCCTGGCGTGGATCGGCGACCTTTGCGAGCAGTGGCAGCGGCTACTGAAGCCCAACGGCTCGCTCTACTGCTTCGCCTCGTCCAAGATGGCGGCAAGGGTGGAGTGCAGGATCGCCGAAAGATTCTCTGTGCTATCGCATATCGTCTGGCAGAAAGGCGACGAGAACGGCAACGGGATGCACACTAGGCAGCACAAAGAGGGCTGTCGAATCTGGTTTCCCCAAACTGAGCGGATCATTTTCGCCGAGCACTACGGGGCCGACAACATCGCCAAGGGTGAGGCGGGCTATGTCGCCAAGTGCGACGAGTTGCGTGGCTTCGTGTTTGAGCCTCTGCGGGCGTACATCGCGGGAGAGTTTGAGCGCGCCGGGATGCTCAACGCCGCTGGCAAAATCGCCGCAAACGTGGCTTGCGGTTTTAGTGCGTCGGCTGGCGGCATGGCATCCAGGCACTATTTCAGCCGCAGCCAATGGCAGCTCCCCACGCGACAGCATTACCACGCGATGCGTGAGTTGCTGCACCTTCGCGGCAACTGGGAACAGAACGCCAAACAAGGCTTCCTACGCCGCGAATACGAAGACCTACGCCGCGAATACGAAGACCTACGCCGCCCGTTTTCAGTTACGGCAGACGTGCCCTATACCGATGTCTGGACGTTCCCGACCGTTCAGCACTACAAGGGAAAACACCCCTGCGAAAAGCCGCTGGCGATGATGGAGCACATTGTCAGGGCAAGCACCCGACCGGGTGCAGCCGTGCTCGATTGCTTCGCCGGTTCTGGTGTTACAGGTCAAGCCTGCCAACGGCTAGCGCGTGACTTCGTTGGTATAGAATTAGACGCCAAATATGCAAACATGGCCCGTGCCAGGATCGCCGCCGCATCACCTAGTCGTTCTCTGTTTGCCGTGTGACTGCACAGAAGATGACGGGTTTCGCGATCTGCTGCTTACTGCCGACGGTCTCGCAGTTCTTTCATGCAAGCCCGGACGGTGTTGCGATTGTCGACGCTCTCAAACCAGTAGTCAGCCAATGACATCGCCACGGGCTCTAGGAGAGCGTCTAGCGCGAGCCCGACGTTTGCGTGAGTTCCCCAATGAAATTCTAGGTCTTCACGGCATTTTGCCTTGAGCACGTCAATAGCGTCGCTGGCAGCGATGCCAGCATCCATCGTCTTCGACTTTGCCAAGATCGTCATATGCGTCGAGGGCCACCACTCAAGCATGGAATCGACAACGCTCTTGGCAGCGTCAGGCATCACCTTTGCGGCTTTCCCGACGTCGGCGAGGAGAATCTCCCGCAGCTGCTTCAGTGTTGGCGTTCTGGAGGCGTCGCCCACGGGCCATCTCCTTCGGTGATTTCACGGAGCATGAGCAGCAGCAGGCGACGCCTCGAAAACGTCAACGGGTTTTCACACGGCAGCGGCCGGTCGGGCAGTCACCGCCAGGGGCAGATAGATCCTCTGCCGGCTCGCCGGAAGACTTGCACGGGCAGGAGTCAGGGCAGGGGCAGTCGGTGACGTGGCCGTCTGGCTGCCTCACCTTGCCGGTTCCGTTGCACTGATTGCAGCACTCGTCAGTCGGTGCCGGTGCTGGTTCTGGAGTAGGCGATAGTCGCCGTGCCTGGGCCGCATAGGCCACAGCCACCGCAGCGGCAGCCCGGGGGGGTTCGTTTTGCTCAACCGCCGGGTCTGCGGCCGCCATGCTCGCTAGCAGTGCCAACACACGTCGCCACATGTCACCACCCCTGCCCATGATTGAGGAGCACGTCGCCGTTTTCGTCGCACCGTGCGTGTACCATCTGCACCTCCTCGGGCTGGTCTGGTTCTGCCACGAGGGCGAGCCAGAGCAGGTTTTTCGCCAGCCTCACCACCAGCTGCAAAAACGGCCGGGATGGTTTGGGGTCGGGTACAAATGGATTGGGGGCAGGTTCGCTGCCAGACGACAGGTACATGCCCAAGCCTACGCAGAGGAGGCCAGCGGCCAGCGTGGTGCGTTTCATTTTTTCACTAATCCCTCGGGGGCAGGCATCAGCCAGCCGCCGTGATGAAGGTCACGAAAACTAAAACCAGAAATTGAACCAACGGCGAAGCTGTCGCCGGCAGAGAGCATTCGGTCAGCCGTAACGGCATCGACCCAGAACGAGCCATCAGGCATGTCGGCGGGCCACTTCGGGCCACCGCACGAGTTTGGCCCCCAGCTATTCAGGCAGAGCAGCCCGGGACGGTCGCCGTGCCTCACCGAGCAGAAGCACATGCAGTGAGCCCACCGCGACTGCGGCTGACAGAATCCGTCCTCATCGCGGCGACTTGTGAAGCCCTGCATTGAACAGACAACCACGGGAAAGCCTGACTCAATCGCCGCTGCCGCTTCGTCGAAGGTGCGAACGAGTGCCACATGCTTTGCCGGGTGCCGCTTGGCAACAGCGTCGAGCTTGCCGTCGTCGCCTTTGCCACCGTTCCCCCAATTCCCCCATTCCTTGCTACGTCTTGCCGAGTAGGTAAGAAGGTCGCCTTCACGGTACACGATGCCCCAATCTCGGCACCATTTCGCAGCTGCGGCACCGTAGCTGCCGTCGGAGTAGCCGCCGCTGCCCTCACGCTTGCCACGCGCCTCTACCCGGCTTCCGCCATAGACGCTCTCCTGGCAAGGCTCGACGGGTGCCTCTGGCAGCCCGCCGAGATCCCAGTCGACTGATTGGGCGATATAGACGCCGTGCGACCAACCCCATGCGACGCAGTCACCGATACCCTGATTGCCGACCACCCACGGCTTACCGTAGCGGTGCTGGTGTGCCTTGTAGAGGGAGCGATAGAGGAAGGTGTCGACGCCCTTCGCCTTTTGGATCGCATCGGCTCCCGCTTCAGCGAAAAGCGGTTGATCGAGTTCCCCGAGAAACTCACGGACGCCGGCCGGATCGGGCGTGTAGCCGAAGTTGCTGTCTTGCGGGTCAGGCTGACGGCCCCACCAAGCCAGAAACACCAACAGTGCTGCCACCCCAGCAATTCGCCAGCGGGGCAGGTGTTCATCTCGTTGCAGCATGTGCGGCCCTCGCTATTTCGCGGTAGGCATCAACCCACGCCTGCCGCTGCTCGTCATTCACCGGGCCGCCACGAGTGCCAACCTGCTCGTCGAGAAACTCGTGGATCGCATCGCGAACGTGGGGCTGCCGCGAGCCAATGCTCACGCCACGCATCCGGCTTTCCCGGGCTGCCACCCGCAAGTCGTCGAACGCAACCCCGGTGCGAAGCCTTGGGCGGTCGAGTGAGCCGTCCCAGTAGAGGACGTCGGCGATCTCTGCGCACAGACACGAAATGGCGATGGCGTCTTCCGCAGCTGTTGGCCCGACAAACAGGCCCTTCAGTTGGAGCCGGCCATTGGGCTCGGGCTGTGGCGGCACGGGCTTGTCGTGGTTCATCAACAGAACCGCAACGGCAGCCAGCACGGCCGCGACGACATAGCGAGCGAAGTTCATCTTTCGCTTCCGTTCAAGAGTTCAAGCGTCAGGATCTCAAAGGCAGAACGAACATCGGCATTGAGGTCGCCCGTGTGAACAAGCCTCTGCCGCACTGCGGCCAGGTGCATCATGCTCGTCTGGTAGGTCACGGGTGCGGCGGGTGCAGGTGCAGCCGGGGCGTCGTCGAGTTCTGGCAGCTGTAGGTCAGCCAGCGAAAGCGTGCCGCGTTTCTTGGAGGGCCAAAGCATCACGCCAGCCGCAGCGGCCAGCATCAAAAGGGTCGTCATTTCGCAAGCCTCACGAGCGGGAGCAGTTCTTCTAAGGCACCGGCGGCAGCCATTAGCACCAGTTGTTTGATCGGGGCTCTCAGCACCATCCAGATGGGCCAAAGCCAGACAGGCACGATCTTGTCGGCCACCTCGTCGTAAAGCATCGCCACAGCGGCCAGCGTCCACTCTCGCTTCTGCTCGCCGTCTGCCGGGATTGCCTCAAGCGTCTCAATGCAGATTTTGATGAGGGCGACGGCAAGCTCGGTGAAGTCGCTGACAGAAAGCCCATCCTGAGCGAGCCCGTTGGCCGTGACGACAAATGCTTTAATCTTGTCACGAATGTCGAGCAGCGGTGCTGCCTTGGACGCA
>Ga0129342_1000790_pt1 | contig 14073 bp, 4 predicted proteins | sample CPBDNA_5_FD_94426 | JGI IMG/M metagenome (GOLD analysis project Ga0129342, IMG submission 94426) | Freshwater to marine salinity gradient microbial communities from Chesapeake Bay, USA - CPBay_Sum_15_0.2_DNA | ecosystem: Environmental > Aquatic > Marine > Coastal | place: USA: Chesapeake Bay...
AAACGTCGTAAACCCAAAGCTGGTCGTAAATACAAATTTCATTAATTGATAGAAAAATAAATACATTTTTCTATAGAAATTGAATTGGAACATTTTTTGATGGGAAAACATCTACTTCTAGAGGTGTATGATGTTGATTTTGTAGTAATTAATGATGTAGAATCACTTCAAACAGCAATGTTAAAGGGTATTGAACGTGCAAAAATGACAGTTTTAAATGTCTTTTCACACTGTTTTATACCTCAAGGTTGTACGGTAGTGATTGCACTAGCAGAAAGTCATGTTTCTTGTCATACCTGGCCTGAAAATGGGTGTTTAGCGGTGGATGTCTACACTTGTGGAGAAGGAAATCCAAAATTAATTGCTCTCGAAATTCTAAAATACCTAGATTCGAATAATTTTAGACTTAGAGAAGTAGATCGTTAAATAAGAATAAGGAGATAGCAACCTCCTTTATAAAAGTTCTGTTTTATTCATTAAAACAGGAGCTAAAATGTCAAACTTACCAGTCGATAGAGACTCAAATTATATGAGAAACATGTGGGGAACCACTCATCTCATCACTGATTATGGAAATGTGCCACCAAAAAGAGTGATTCAAGAGGTTATGCACGACTTGGCACCCAAACATAACTTAAAAAAACAACAAGAACTTCATGAAAAAATTCGCAATGATGAAGATTATGATGATTGGGAATATGGAACTGAACCAACTTATGGATCTTCTTGGAAGTAGGTATAAATAAATAAAAAACTTTTGTTCAATGGCAATTCAAAGGATATCCAGATCATTTAAAGATATCAGTTTATCCTTTGAACCACATCCAGTGACAAAGGATTTACCAATATTGAAAAATGAAAATGCAATTCGCAGGTCCGTAAGAAATATTGTAGAAACTATTCCAACCGAAAGATTCTTCAATTCTCTATTAGGGTCTGATGTTACAAAAAGTTTATTTGAATTTGTTGATTTTGGTACTGCATCAGTAATACAAAATCAAATTGAAATATCCATTAGTAATTTTGAACCAAGAGTTAATAATGTAATAGTTCGGGTAGATCCCATTCCAGATGATAATACGTTTAATGTAACAATTATTTTTGATATTATAGGACAAGAATTTCCAACTCAAGAATATTCATTCATACTAGAGGCAACGAGATAAAATGCCTTTTACTAAATTTACAAATCTAGATTTTGATCAGATAAAGACCTCTATCAAAGATTATCTCCGTGCTAACTCCACATTCACGGATTTTGACTTTGAGGGGTCTAATTTTTCGGTATTAATAGATACTCTGGCATATAATACCTACATTACGGCATTCAACTCAAATATGATTGTGAATGAATCCTTTTTGGATTCGGCAACTCTTCGTGAAAATGTCGTTTCATTGGCCAGAAATATTGGATATGTACCTCGTTCCAGAACCGCCGCAACGGCACAAGTATCCTTTGATGTATCCACTACCACAGTTACTCCCACACTAACGTTACAGGCAGGTCTGGTGTGTGTTGGTTCTGTAGATAATACCTCGTATACATTTTCAATTCCAGATAATATATCATCAAACGTTGTGAACGGAACTGCATCCTTTAATAATATTGACATTTATCAGGGAACTTTTTTGACAAAACAATTTGTGGTAGATGGATCTCTGGACCAAAGATTTATATTAAACAATTCATTTATAGATACCTCAACTATTTCGGTTTATGTAAAAGGAATTAATGATAGTGGTCTTGGAATTGAATATTCTTCGGTTGATAATATTCTTAATATAGATTCTACATCGACAATTTATCTTTTACAAGAAGTTCAGGATGAAAAATATGAATTACTTTTTGGAGATGGTATTATTGGAAAAAAATTAGAAAATAACTCAATTATTACTGTAAATTATATCATAACGGACGGAGAAGAGGGTAACGGGGCATCTTCATTTTCTTTTTCTGGAAGTATTAGAAGTGCAAGTAACGGAATAGTTGATATAGGTTCAGTCTCCGTCACAACAAATCAACCATCTCAAAATGGTTCTGATATAGAATCTGTAGATTCTGTTAAATATTTTGCTCCAAGAATATATTCTTCTCAATATAGAGCAGTAACATCAAGAGATTATGAGGCAATTATAAAAAAAATATATCCAGATACAGAATCAGTAGTTATCATTGGTGGTGAAGAATTAGATCCTCCAGAATTTGGTACAGTAACCATAAGTATCAAACCAAAAAATGGAACTTTTGTTTCTGATTTCAATAAGCAACAAATTATTAATAAATTAAGGCAATACACTATTTCTGGAATTAATCAAAAAATAATTGACCTTAAAATATTGTATGTGGAAATTGATTCGTCAGTTTATTATAACTATTCTCAAGTATCCACAGTAGAATCACTAAAAACAAAAATTATAAATTCACTGACAGAATATTCAAATTCCACAGATCTTAGTTCATTTGGCGGAAGATTTAAATACAGTAAGGTTCTTCAAATAATTGATAATAGTGATAGTTCTATAACATCTAATATTACCAAAGTTAAAATTAGAAGAGATTTGGTGGCAATCTTAAATCAGTTTACTCAATATGAATTATGTTTTGGAAATAGGTTTTATGTTAAGTCTGATGGATATAATATTAAAAGTACTGGATTTAAAATTTCAATAGATTCGGATACAGTATACATAACAGATGTGCCTAATTCTGATGGAAAAACAGGAATATTATCGATAGTAAAACCTTTAAGTGATGGGTCTATAAGAGTTGTTGTAAAATCTGCCGGAACAGTTGACTATGAAAAGGGTGAAATTAAATTAGGAACCGTAAATATTATATCAACATCTAGGGCAAATAATATTATTGAAATACAAGCATTTCCAGAATCAAATGATGTTCTGGGATTAAAAGATTTATATTTAAATTTTAGTGTTTCGGAAAGCACAATAAATATGGTGAGAGATGTAATTGCCTCCGGCGATGAAATATCCGGTACTTTATTTGCCAAAGACTACTATACATCAAGTTATTCAAACGGGAATTTAATAAGAGCGTAATATGATACAGACTGGGTTCGAATCTAGAGTCAAGGTTCAGCAAGTTATTGAAAATCAACTTCCAAATTTTATTTTGGATGAAAGTCCAAACACTGCAGAATTTTTAAAACAATATTATATTTCTCAAGAATATCAAGGTGGTGCAATTGATATTGCAGAAAATTTAGATCAATATTTAAAGTTAGATAATTTAACCCCCGAAGTTATTGTAGGATCTACTAAACTATCTACTAATATTTCATCTTCTTCTGGAATTGTTACAGTTACATCAACTAAAGGATTTCCTCAAACTTATGGATTATTAAAAATTGATGATGAAATCATTACATATACTGGAATAACCACAAATACATTTGTTGGATGTATTCGCGGATTTAGCGGTGTTACTAATTATCATTCAAACTTAGATGAAGAAGAGTTAGTATTTTCGGAATCAGTATCCGCATCTCATAGTGAAGGATCTTCTGTACAAAATCTAAGTTCTTTATTTTTAAAAGAATTTTATAAAAAAATAAAATATACTTTTACTCCTGGTCTAGAAGAAGTCAATTTTGTATCAGACTTAAATGTTGGTAATTTTATAAAAGAAGCAAGATCTTTTTATCAGTCAAAAGGAACTGACGAATCATTTAGAATTTTATTTAATATTTTATACGGAGTAACTCCTCAGATAGTAAATTTAGAGAATTTTTTAATTAAACCATCTTCGGCAGAATTTATAAGAAGAGAAATTGTAATTGCAGAAAGAATTTCTGGAGATCCTTTAAAATTAGTTGGTCAAACTATTAAAAAATTCAATGATGATAATACTAGTGCCTCAATTTCTCAAATAGAACCATTTACTAGAAATAATACACAATATTTTAAAATTTCACTTTTTGTTGGATATAATGATACCTCTGCTGTTCTTGGAAATTTTACAATTACTCCAAATACAAAAAGTCTAAAAAATGTTGCTGTTGGATCGTCAGTAATTTCAGTAGATTCCACAATTGGATTTCCGGAACAAGGAACAATCATATCTGGAAATAATACGATTACTTATACTAGTAAAAGTATTAATCAGTTTTTTGGTTGTACTGGAATTACATCTGAAATTTTTTCAACAGATGACATAAGATCTGATGAAATTTATTATGGTTATGAGAATGGGGATCTAGACAAAAAAGTTGAGTTAAGATTTACTGGAGTATTATCCAAATTTGTTCAAATATCAGACACTTTAAACTTGAATGAGGGGCAAATAATCTCAGTTAAAAGTATTGGGGATTTAATTAAAAATCCACAACAAAATAAGTCATATAAAGAAATTTTTGCAAATTCATGGATATACAACACAGGATCTAGATATCAAATAGAAAATATTAGCAATTTTACTTTAAAAAGTTCAATTGACAGGTCTAGTTTAAAAATTGGAGATGAAATAGAAATTTTAGAAAGAGATAGTAACAATGTAGTGTCGTCTTCTGGCGCATATATTTCAGATATTGATTTTTCACAAAATAGAGTTATCATAGATAATTTGGTATTTTCTTCGGAAAATGGAGTAAAGTATGACTTAAGAAGAAAAATCAATACTGCAAATAGTGTAATTGTTCCAATAGAATTTGGAAATAATGTTATTTTATCAGATATTCAAAATTTATATACAGATGGTGAGTATGCATACGTAGCTTCTAACTCATTACCTTCAGGTAGGGATGGATATAATGGAAATTTTACATACAGAATAACAAAAGATATTAAATCATCAGATGCACTGGATATTTCTGATGAAATAGATGGTAACTATACAAGTATAGTATTTCAAAGTCCTGTTCCATTTATTACTGGAGATAGGATTTATTATCAACCATCGGAAACACTGATTGTTGGATTAAGCACTGGAGATTATTATGTGCAAGTTCTAAATCCTCCCAATAAAATAAGACTATATTCATCTCTATCGTTTGTTGGAACTAATGATTTTCTAAGATTCTCTGATTCTAATTTTGTTAATCAAACTCATAGATTTACATTATACTCTCAAAAATCTGGTATAATTGGTGGTCAAAAATTACTTAAAAAATTTCCATTATTTGAAAGTATTGACACTGGGACTGGGGAATTAACACTTCCAGGTTCAGTTGGAATGTTAATTAATGGTGTAGAAATTAATAATTACAAATTGGACGATAAAGTATACTATGGTCCTTTAAAATCTATTAGTGTATTAAATGGTGGAATTGACTATGATGTTATTAATCCTCCACTAATATCTGTTTCTCCAGGATTAGGATCTACAGCATTAGTTCAACCAGTAATTAGTGGATCAGTTAAAAAAGTCTATATTGATTCTCAAGACTATGATATCAATACGATTGTATCTATTGGTGTAACTGGTGGTAATGGATCTGGTTGCGTATTAGAACCTATTCTTACAAAAAGAAAGAGAGATATTTTGTTTGATGCAAGATTGTCAACAAATTTTGGAGGAATTAGTTCAACTACAAATCAATTGTCGTTTTTAACTGACCATAATTTAAGTAATGGAGAATTGATAGTTTACAATTCTAATGGAAATTCTCCGATTGGTATTGGATCCACAAATTTAACTTTGGTAAATAATGCGACATATTATTCTAAAATTGACAATAATAGAACCATTAGACTCTATCAGACTAGTTTCGATTACTTATCTGGAATTAATACAGTATCTTTTAATGGAAATAATACTTCAGGAATTCATAAGTTTTCGACGGCATCATTTAAAAATACCATATCAGAGATTAAAATATTAAATGGTGGTAGTGGATATACAAATAGGGAGTTAATTGTTTCTCCATCGGGAATATCTACATTTAACAATACAATTAATTTTGAAAACCACGGATTTAAGAGTGGAGAACTTGTAACTTATCGGTATGAAACATCTACAATAGGAATTTCGACATTATCGCAATATTATGTATTGAAAAATGATGATGATTCATTTAGACTTTGTGATGCTGGAATTGGTGGAACTGACATATCAAATTACAATAGAAAAAATTATATTAAATTTTCTTCCGTTGGTTCTGGATATCAATATTTCAATTATCCTGACATTTCTGTTTTTGTGCAGTATACTCCTGTTGGATTTGGTACTACAACTCAACAGGTCCAATCTCTTGTAGCAACTCCAGTTATCAAAGGTAATATTATAGATGCCTACTTGTATGAGAGGGGAACAGGATATGGATCCACAATCATAAATTGCAAAAAAAATCCATTAATAACGATAAAAACCGGAAAAGAGGCAAAATTAAAACCAATTATTGTTAACGGTCAAATTAATTCAGTAAATATTCAATATGGTGGAGTTGATTATTATTCAACCCCAGATTTAGTTGTAACTGATTTAACTGGTGTTGGTTCTGGAGCAGATCTAAGACCAGTGATTACTAATCAAAAAATAACAGATATTAAAATAATAAATCCTGGAATTGGATATTCAAGCACCTCAACAATAATTGAAGTAAGACCTTCAGGATCTAATGCAATTTTAAATGCTAATATTAGGTCTCTAACTATCAATAATAACTTAAAGTTTGGCAATGAGATTTTAATAGAATCTGAAAATCAATTGCAATATTCTGTTTGTGGATATTTTGAAAACTTAAGAAATTCATTTGGTGACAATGGACTGCAAGTATCTAATATAATTGGATGGGCATACGATGGAAATCCAATATATGGACCATATGGATATTCTGATGCAGAAAATTTAAATTCGGTTCCCAAATTACTAGAATCTGGATATACACTAAATCCTTCTAATATTATTGATAGACCTTCATTTCCATCAGGATTTTTTGTTGAAGATTATGAATATACAAATTCCGGAGACCTAGATCAAAATAATGGAAGATTTGGAAAAACTCCAGAATTTCCAAATGGAGTATATGCATATTTTGCAACTCTTGACACTTTTTTGACGCCAAAATTCCCATATTTTATAGGAGACAAATATAGATCTAATACTATAGAAGAAAACTCTATTTTAAATCAAACATTTGATTTTAATAATTCAAACTTACTTAGAAATACTTTACCTTATAAAGTATCTGATGATTATGCAAAAAACGATTTTATAATAGAAACTAATGAAATTACTAACCAAGAGTCAATTGTCGAATCAGTATCAGAAGGATTTGTAAATGAATTCGATATTATTAATTCTGGATCCGACTATAAAGTTAATGATGTTTTAAATTTTGATGACACCAATACTTCTGGTGGGGGATTAGTAGCAAGAGTCTCTTCAATAAAAGGAAAGGATATTACAAAAATAGATACTTCCATAGAAACTTATGAAAATTCTATTTTTACATATAATAGTGGGGAAGAAATAAAAGTTACCATTAAACCACATCACAATTTGTCTGATAATGATTTTGTTGTAGTTTCGGGATTTTCAACCAATCTATCCAAATTAAACAATTCATATAAAATAGGAGTATCATCATATTATTCAAATGTTCTTAAAGATATTCCCTCATCAACATCTGGATTAACAACTGAAATTTATGTTACACAACTCCCAACAACAGTATCTGTGGGAAGTAGTATTAAAATAGGTAATGAAACCTTATCAGTACTAGAAGTATATAATAATCTCAATATACTTAAAGTAGAAAGAGGGTCTACGGGAGTATCTCATACTGCAACCAGTCAAATAAACTTTATTCCAGATTCGTTTACTATTTTACAAAAAACAGATTATTTTGAATCTAATGTAAACAATAAAGTATTTTTTAATCCAACACAATCAGTCGGAATTGGCACTACACCCGGAATTACAAATAGTATAACATTTGAATTTGGAGATTCTAATATTACTAGAACTGTTCCAACTCAGGGAATTTACATTGAAAATCACCCATTCGCAAATAATCAACAAGTAATATTTGTAAATAATGGTTTAAGTATTGGAGTTTCTACTTCACCAACAGGAACTCAATTTAATTTGCCCCAAAATGTATATGTAACTAATAAAAATAAAAATACAATAGGAATAAAAACCACACTCAATTCTTTTGAAGTATTTTTTATTGCTAATGGTAGCGATAATGACAAGTATTCATTGGAAAGTGTATATTCTCAAATAGTTGGAAAAGTTGAAAGAGTAAAATCTACAGTCTCAGTATCAACTTCTCACGAACTTTCCAGTGGAGATGTTATTAGTTTAAATATAGAACCAAATCTTTTTGTGGGAATTGGAACTCTAACCTCAGTTTACGTTAAGAGAGATACAATTACTGGAAATATTTTAATTAATCCAATTGGATTCAGTTCAATTGGAATTAATACAATAACAAATACTATTTCAATTAATTCGCATAACTTAAAAACCGGAGATAAGGTCTTATATTCATCTAATTTAGTTGCATCCGGATTATCAACTGGATTTTATTATGTTTATAGAGTTAATGATAACACAATAAAACTTTCCGAAACATATATAGATTCTAAAACTATTCCTCCAACAACCGTAAGTATTGCCAGTACTGGGGGATCAAGTCAAAGTATTTCATTAGTAAACCCACAAATTAAATCATTTAAAAATAATAACTTAGTATTTGATTTATCGGATAATTCTTTGGTGGGATATAAATTTAAACTTTATTATGATAAAGATTATAATAATGAGTTTATTTCAATTCCATCATCTAATCTATTTACATTATCTGGTATAGGAACTATCGGAGTTTCTACTAACGCTTCTTTAACAATCAATTATAGTGAAAGTTTACCAACCCAGTTATATTATAATTTAGAAAAATCTGGATATATCAGTACTTCCGACAAAGAAGTAAACAATTATTCTGAAATATTGTTTGTAAATAGTACATACAATTCTAATTACACAATTTCTGGTATAGGATCAACAACATTTAATATTTCTTTATTTAAAAAACCAGAAAAATTATCATATACTCAAAATGAGTGTGATAAATTACAATATACTACAACATCACTATCAGCAAAAGGTTCTATTAATAAAATTAATATTCTTTCTGGTGGATCTGGATATAAAAAACTCCCAATATTTTCAGGATCTAATTCTCTCAATGGAAAAGACGTTTATATTACTCCAAAATCAACATCAATAGGTAATGCAAAAGAAGTAAGAATTATTAATGAAGGATTTAACTATTCTTCTGATAAAACCTTACAACCAACTGCATCAATATCCCCATTAATTACAATTAAAGACTCAAATACAATTGATACTATTACAGTTATTGACGGTGGAAAGGGATATACTAATTCTCCATCAATAGTAATTGTAAATTCTAGTACAGGAGAAAAAATTAATAGTGGAATATTAGAGGCAAAACTATCTGGAAATTCTATTGATTCTGTAAGTATTATCCAACAACCAAAAGGTCTTCCAGAAACAACAGTACAATTATTCGCTATTAACAACACTAATGGAATTAGTATTCAAAAAGTTGAATCTTCTTCAAGTGGAATATTTACTTGTTTTATAACAACACCAATATTAGGATTTTCAGCTTTTCCATTTTCCAGTGGAGATAAAGTATTTGTAGAAGGAATTCAAAAATTTAGTACTGAAGGGACTGGATTTAATTCTGAAGATTATGGATATGAATTCTTTACAATTAGTAACTATGATAATACCGGAATTCTTGATTCAGTAACAATTAATATTTCTGAGTTAACAACAAATACGGGAATAGCAAAAACAATTCAAGATTCTATTGGAAATATTATAAAAAAAACAGACTATCCAGTATTTGATGTTATTCAAATTCCATCTGAGTTTATTATTGGAGAAAAACTTATTTCAAATAATATTGAGAGAGACTTAAAAATTTCTTTATACGAAAATTCATTTGTTAAAGTATCCGGAACTTATGAATTGTCTGTTGGGGAAATTATTATAGGAAAAGAATCTGGAAATATAGCAACAATAGATAAAATTGAATCAGGTACTGGTAGGTTTAAGGTTGATTACTCTGTTGAAAAGAATATTGGATGGTCCAACAATATTGGTGAATTGGATCAAGATAATCAAGTTATTCCTGATAATGATTATTATCAAAATCTTTCCTATACTATAAAGAGTCCAATTACATACCAAGAATTAAGAACACCAGTTAATAGTTTAGTCCATACAAGTGGATTGAAGAATTTTGCAGACACTGGAATTACATCAACCACAAACTTTGGTGATATAACTTCTAATAACGTTATAACCAGACTTTATAATATAACAGAGGAAAATCGTGTAGATACAATTTATGATTTTGATTTGGTAAAAGATATTGATTTAGTTGGAACTTCTTCAAAGTTTTTAAAATTAAAAAATAAAAAATTAACTGATTATATTGAGTGTAGAAGTAATGTAGTTTTAAAAATAGATGACATAAATCGTCAATTTTCAAATGTTGATGGAAATCCAAGTGAATTTATCAATTTATTAGAATTAAATTCCGGATTATCTTATGATAATATATTGATCAGGGTTTCCAGTCTGGATAATACTGAAATTCAATTAACGGAATTAATTCTACTAAATGATGGAAGTAATTCATTTTTAGCTGAAAAATCAACACTAGTTAACACTGGAGTGGGACTTACACATATTTCTGGAGAACCTATAGGAGAATTTTTATTAATTACGGATGATTCGGATGATAGTAATTACTTAAGATTTGTTCCAAAGGATCCATTCAATATTGATTATGATATTAAATTAATTAATAGTAATTTTAATTCTATTTTGCCAGGAATTGGAACAACTTCTGTTGGATTTATCAATTTAACTGGTTCAAATAGAACTGCAACAACTGGAATACAAACTTCAATTATATCCGTACAGGCAAATAAATTTTCTTCATTATATTCGAATGTTCAGATTATTGATTCAGTAACAAATCAAATGAACTTTGTTGAAGTATATTTAAATCACGACGGCGTAGATACGTATATTTCAGAATATTATTTTGATTCTGAATTTTCAAGTAATTATTATTCTGGAAATAATATAGGGTCATTTGGTGCAAGTATTTCTTCTGGAGTTTTATCATTAAATTATACTAATAATTCTTCGAATCTAGTAAATGTTAGGGCAAAGGTTGTTGGATTTGGCACAACATCTGTTGGCACTGGAGCATATAGATTTATATCTCCAGGTCAAATACCAGGAAATGAAAGAAGTGCAGTATATCAATCAACTTATTCATCCGCAGTTTCTTCTGCATCAACTGTAATATCGCTTAATAAAAATAATTTTAATGCAGTCAAATCTTTAGTGGAAGTAAGTACCGGGTCAACAAGTGCTCTTCATCAAATAATGTTAGTGCAGGATGAAACTAACATATATGTTCAACAATCACCTTTTCTTTCTGTCGGAAGCACAAATGGAATTGGAACTTTTGGTGGAGAATATTCTGGAAGTAATTTTATATTAAAATTTTATCCAGATCCATCAGTAATTTCTAATGTTAATGTTTTAGCATTTAATCAGTGTTTATATACAACTTTAGATACACAAAATACTGCTGCAAACTTAAATTATGGGACAATAGAAGAATCGATTGATATTAAACAGTATAATGCAATTAATGGAAGTAGAATTAATAGAACTAATTTTAATTTAACATCCAATGGAATTGAAATTTTTGCAAAAAGATTTAATCCTACAGATTCGACAATTTTAGATCCATCAACTGGAATATTTACTATACAAAACCATTTCTTCAGTAACTTAGAAAAACTTACCTATACTCCCAAATCAACATTTATTGGAGTTGGTGCTAGTGCAATGGAAATTGGTGCTGGTCCGTCATTCTTACCTTCAGAGGTATATGTCATCAAATTATCAGATAATACATTTAAACTAGCAACAAGCAAGTCTAATGCTATTTCTGGAATTGGAGTTACATTTACTTCATATGGTAGCGGTAACGCCCATCAACTAGAAATGGATAAAAAACTTGAAAAATCACTGATTACTATTGATAATGTAGTTCAATATCCGTTACAATTTACTCCAATATCGTATACTTTGCTGGGTAATGGTGGACAAATAAGTGCAGGTTCTTCAATATTTGCCTTGAGTGGAATATCTACAATTATACCAAAAGATATTCTAAAAATTGATAATGAATATATGGGAATAATTAATGTTGGATTGGGGACAACTAATGTTGGACCAATTACAAATAGTGGAAATATTAATTTAGTTGAAGTCACTAGAGGATTTGTTGGGTCATCGGCAACAACTCACACAGATTCTACTTCAGTAAGAATTTATAAAGGATCTTATAATATTGTTGATGGTGATATTTTCTTTACCGAATCTCCAAGAGGAAATCCTCAAATAATTAAAGACTCTAGTAATTTGACTTTTGAAACTTCAGATTTCACCGGAAGAGTTTTCTTGAGAAATGATTATACATCAAATCAATTATATGATGATATTTCAAGTCAATTTACGGGTATTGGTAGAACTTTTACATTAACTGTCGGTGGAGCAAACACTGTAGGTTTAGGGTCAACTGGAGGAAATGGAATTTTGTTCATAAATGGAGTTTTCCAAACTCCAACAACTCTTAATAACCCAGAAAATAATTTTAGTATTATTGAAAATACTATTTCAGGAATATCTAGTGTGGTATTCTCTGGTATTAGAGATCCAGATAATCTTAATATTATTACTTCTGAGTTTGATGTAAATCAAAACCAAACACCCAGAGGAGGAATAATAGTTTCCTTAGGTTCTTCTACTGGTCTTGGATATGCACCTCTTGTGGGGGCAGCAGTAACTGCCGTAGTTGGGGCAGGTGGTAGTATAGTATCTGTTGGTCTAGGAACTACTGATAATCTTGGTTCTGGATACAATGGCATTGTTTCTGTAGGTGTTTCGGTATATCAAAGTGGACATACAGGTGCAGCAGCAGCTATAACAGCAACAGTTGGGGCAGGAGGAACTTTATCATTTACTGTGGTTTCTGGTGGAACTGGATATGCAAGTCCTCAAGTATTCGTATCAGAACCTTCGTATGAAAATCTTGAAGTTGTTGGAGTATCTAGATTGGGAATTGGAACTACAACAGATACTGGAATTGGGCTTTTAATTAATGTTGAAGTTGGAGCAAGCTCTACTACAGGTATAGGATCAACATATTTTGAAATTTCTAGATTTAGTATTTCTAGGCAGGGTTACTCATTCCGAAGAGGGGATGTGTTTAAACCAGTTGGATTAGTAACGGCTAAAGATTTGGTATCTCCATTATCAGAGTTCCAATTGACTGTGGTTGATACATTTTCAGATTCTTTTGCTGCTTGGCAGTTTGGGGAGTTTGATTATATAGATTCTATACAAAATTATCAAGATGGAGTCAGAACCAGATTCCCACTATATTATAATAATGAATTATTGAGTTTTGAATCTCTAGAAGGTTCTCAGGTGAATCTTTCAAATGCACTATTAATTATTATAAACGGAGTCATTCAAGATCCTGGAGTTGCATATCAATTTGATGGTGGAACTAGTTTTGTATTCACAACTGCCCCAAGACCAGAGGATAATATTGCAATTTTCTTCTATAAAGGAACTGATGGTGATGATACTATTATAATTGATTCAATTAATGAAACTTTAAAAAGAGGAGATGTTGTACAGGTTCTTAAAAATAATTCAATTCCAGGAACAGTAATACAAGACAAAAGAATAATATTTGATTTATCATTCTCCGATAAGTTTGAAACTGATTTGTATTCAGACCAAGGAATAGATTCTGAAAATAATAAACCATTGAGTTGGATTAAACAAAAAGTTGATAGAAAAATTAACGGAGAAAATGTTTATAAAACTAGAGATTCTATCGAATCTTTAATTTATCCAACTGCAAAAGTTATCAAAGATTTTTCAACCACAGATACTGAAATATTTGTAGATAATGCAGAATTTTTTGAATATGATAATATTAGTAGTCCAGAACTTTTTAGTTCTTTAATTGT
>Ga0129342_1000794_pt1 | contig 14058 bp, 22 predicted proteins | sample CPBDNA_5_FD_94426 | JGI IMG/M metagenome (GOLD analysis project Ga0129342, IMG submission 94426) | Freshwater to marine salinity gradient microbial communities from Chesapeake Bay, USA - CPBay_Sum_15_0.2_DNA | ecosystem: Environmental > Aquatic > Marine > Coastal | place: USA: Chesapeake Bay...
ACATAAAAGTGCCGACATTACTGCCGACACTTCTCTTGTAACATGGTGAGGACTTTCTTTATTCCCTTACTGCGCGGGCAACGGGGTGGTTCTCCTCAAGCATTTGCAACTGCTCGTTACCTATCATACCAACAAGTTTTTATGTTACATCATCGGCATACCTTGATCTGTATTCTTTTCTGGTATATCAACCATCATGCATTCTGTTAAGATAATCATGCCGGCTGCTGAAGCTGCATTCTCTAATGCTACACGTGATACTTTTTTAGGATCAATTACCCCAGCTGCAATTAAATCTTCATATTTATCTGTTCTTGCATTGTACCCAAAATTAGTATCGGTTGAAGCTAATACTGTATTTACTACTACATCTCCGGATACACCAGCATTCTGAGCAATCTGCTTAATTGGGGAACTAAGAGTTCGTTTAACAATATCTACACCAATCTGGTATTCTGATTCAACTTTTAAATTATCTAGCACTTTAGCTGCCTTAATTAAAGCCACACCACCACCTACTACAATACCTTCTTCAATTGCAGCTCTTGTTGCTGATAAAGCATCATCTACTCTGTCTTTTTTCTCTTTCATTTCAGACTCAGTTGCTGCACCAACATATAATACTGCTACTCCACCTACAAGTTTAGCTAAACGCTCTTGCAACTTCTCACGATCATAGTCTGACTTAGTGTCTTCTATTTGTAACTTGATCTGTCTGATTCGTTCTTCAATAGCATCTCCTTCGCCAGCTCCATTAATGATAGTAGTTTTATCTTTAGTAATGCTAATTCTTTCTGCGGATCCGCAATCTGCAATGTTAACATTATCAAATCGATGACCAGTTTCATCTGAAATAATGATACCTCCTGTCAATGCTGCAATGTCTTTCAATTGTTCTTTTCTTGAATCACCAAACCCAGGAGCTTTAACTGCTGCTACACGAAGTGCACCATTCATCTTGTTCACTACCAATGTACCAAGAACTGCTGCTTCAACATCTTCAGCAATAATAAGAAGACTTCTACCTTGTTGAGCTACTTGTTCTAATACAGGAACTATTTCTTGCATTGTACCAATCTTCTTATCTACTAACAAAATAACAGGAGAATCAAGTTCTGCTGTCATCTTTTGATTGTTAGTTGAAAAATATGGTGAAAGATATCCTCTACCAAACTGCATACCTTCTACAATCTCTACTGATGTTTCAACACCCTTTGCTTCTTCAACTGTAATAACACCATCACGTTTTACTCGTGCAACCGCATCAGCAATAAGTGATCCGATTGATTCATCATTGTTTGCAGAAATGGTAGCTACTTGTTTGATTTTATCATCTGAGTCTGAAACTTCTTCAGACATATCATTTAATGCTAAAATAACTGCTTCTACTGCTTTATCAATACCACGTTTGATTGAGATCGGATCTCCACCTGCTGCTACAATCTTTAATCCTTCTTCTACAATAGCTTGTGCTAATACAGTAGCCGTAGTAGTTCCATCACCAGCTGCATCTGCTGTTTTAGATGCTGCTTCACGTAAAAGCTGTGCACCTATATTTTGTACATCATCTTCTAGTACTACTTCTTTTGCAACACTTACTCCATCTTTTGTAACATGAGGAACACTGAATTGTTTTGATATTACTACGTTTCGTCCCTTCGGCCCCAATGTGACTGAAACTGCATTAGCTAGGGCATCAACTCCTGCCTTAAGATTTTCTCTTGCGTCTGAACCAAACTTGATTTGTTTTTTCATTCGTAACTCCTTTTTGTTTTTAATAATAACTTATTATAATGATTTTATTTGAAATTTCAAATGTAAAGTGGATGATCTGGATTCCAATTGTCCCAATCGTCCCAATCGTCCGTTTTGTGTTTCTTTTTGCTTGTATAATCTTTTAAAAAGCGTAAAAAACGATTTGCTTTCTCGGTTGTCTGTTTAATAATATATCGTATATTTCCACCGAACTTTTGTCTTGTAACTGTTTTATTTTTATGTTTATCTTTCATAACACTTATAAATATTCAGAACTAAATAAAGTTGTACACCTAGAAGGATTCGAACCTTCAACCTCTTGATCCGTAGTCAAGTGCTCTATCCAGTTGAGCTATAGGTGCATTAAATCAAATCTGTTTAATAATACATTTTCAAAAACAAATAAAAAGAAGCAGCCAATGCGTTTCGACTTACATGACTGCTTCTCGGCTATGAAAACTCTTAGAATGGATTCTCCATTGTCTCTTCCGTACCTGTATTGAAGATATCTTCTTCAGCGGTTGCCATGTGCTTCTGAATGATTTGTTTAATGAAAACTCTTTCAGAATCAGCACCTCCTGACTGATCAAAGAATGGAAGAATGGCTACCTCTGCTGCTTCTGCCAAAGTAAATCCATCTGCTAACAAATCACATACTCTAACTGTCATACGAGTGGATATCATTGTACTGAGCTTGCCTTCTTCCGATCTCCATTCTTTACGAGTTAGATCTGCAATGTCTGCGACTGCTTCAATAAGGCCAGCTTCGAGTTTTGGAAAACGCTTTGCCAACAAAGACGACTCACGCTCTTTGCTCAAAATATCTACTTCAATAATCTCAAAACGATCCATCAATGCTCGGTCTAATACTCTAGTTGAAGTATATTCAGAACCAATATTTGCTGTGGCGATAAAAGATACTCCAGCTGCTACTCGAATGGTTGGAGCATTGATATCTTCATCTAATCTTAGATATCTTTGACCTTCATCTAATACTGTCATCAAGATGTTCCATGCTTCTGGATGCGCACGAGACAATTCATCAAGCAGAATCACTGCGTTTTCAGTCTGAATCGCTTTCACAAATGCTGACTGATCAAATGCTGTTTCACCATTTTTAAAGTGAGTGTTACCAATAAGAGTGGCTCTTGGATCTTGTGTCGCTCCGAGATTAAACAAAAAGAACGGTCGGTTGGTTGCTGTCGGCAAGGCCTTAGCTGCTTCTGTCTTACCACATCCGGCTGGACCACACATAAGTATGTTCTTGCCGCGCAACGCTGATCTTACAAGATACTTCCATTTAATGTCTGACATTTCTAATGTTGCTGGCCGAAGTTTTACAGCATCATGAATAAATGCAAGTATTGGATCTGCATCTACAACTACTTCTTGTTTAGGAACATCTGCAACTGGATCTATTTCAACTTCTGATGTTTCAATTCTTCGTGCTCTACCCGTTTCTTCATCAAATACAAGAGCCTGGCCATTTGCTTCAGCCTTTTCAATCATGATGTTTCGGAAGAGTGATGTAATTACTTCTCCTGTTGTTGCATCTGTTACAATGCCGTCTTTAACAATACCAAATTTCTTTTTCATAACCTTAAATTTAATTTCTAATTTCTATACTATAATATAGGAAATACGTAATTAAGATCCAACCTTTCTTGTAACTTTTTTTGGATCTACATGAAGAAATTTAACGTACTCTTCTGACATATAGGCAAAGTAATCTGTTTGCATTATTTTCTTATGTGCTGCATTCAAAACATCTGCACGTGCAATGTTAATCAAAAAGTATGGTGCTTGTTGCCTTACTCGTCCGACTTTATCATTTGGGTTGAAGCAAATGCATTTATATTCTTTCATGTCCATGGTCTTTAAGATGCGATTAACTTGTTTTTGATAGTACCCAGTTTCTTTAGCTGACAATGATTCTCCAGCTGGTATTTTTTGAGCTACAAGCAAACTTTCATATGAGGACTTCGAAAATTCTTGTATGATGGTAAGTAGATTTTCCTGAGATGGATCTAACTCTGCTAACATTAATTTTCTGTTATCTAATTCTGCTTTAATAAATGGACATGGTGGTAAGCCTCCATAGTCCTCAGATGGTACTGATAGAACATTACGAATATAAGTGATTATTCGTTTTGTTGTTGTATAAGGACATTTCATATCCTATTATAGTAAATTTATTTTGATTATCAAATCATCTGATCCACGATGTATGCGATGCCAATCACCAGCTGGGATGTCGATGCAATGATTTGGCTCAATTGGTATAGGTAATTCATTATCATATTGAAAACTCCATCCTGTTCCTGATATATGCTCTATCAAACGATTTTCTCTGTCTCGATGCCAAAGTAAATCTTCTGCTTCTGTATCTTGAGGAAACTTTCTAATGATGTATTCATTTGTAACCTCGAGATTTTCATACGGAACTCGTTCTTCTGCCATATTACCAATATCGTCCTGATACATTACGACCGAAATCTTTATGTGCTCGACAAGCCCAATACCCAGCTTTAGTTCTGTCTTTTTTCATGTGACATCTATGTCTTGCTGCAAATGATTTTCTAGCTCCTGGGTCATTCCAATTTGCCTTCATGCCAGAATCACCATATGATATTTTAATAACATTGCCTTTGTTGTTGCGAACATATACTTGATATTTTTTTCTACCACCTTTTGTTGGCTTTCCAAGACTTACTTGTTTGCCTTGATATTCTGCTTCATTAAGCGGAATTTCCATTGGGTAATCTAACGGAACATGTTGGCCTTCAAATGTAGCAAATCTACCTATATCAGTAGTTTCAAAAAGTTCTTTATCACGTCCTTCAAACCATGCATGGCCGGCGTCGAACATTTCACGAGCTTCAACGATTAAATTAAAACTTGCTTCACTTTGTACACGAAATATATTTTCAGTAATACTAATTTTGTTATCGTGATGATATCGCATTGCTTCCGACATTAATGTCTTTGACTCTAATAAACTTTTTAATTTGATCATAATTTTACCTTTAGTCCTAATTTAGGTATATGTTTTCTCCAAGTTGCAATAATTTGTTCTTTGTCTTGTGGAGTAATGTATGATTCTCCATTCTCATCTTTCATTTCAATGAAACGATCTAAATAGTCATTAACAATTGTAGAAAATGGCTGTCTTGATTTTTTTGCCTGCAAATACATTCCTTGTATCATGGCTGGAATTTCCATTGGAAGTAAGAAATATTCACGAGCAGGTAATTTGCCTGATGCAATCTGTTTTCTTCGTTTTTGATCACTCGGAAGATACTTTCCTGGCAATAAATTCCATCCAGTTTGAGTAATGTGTTCTAGTTCATGACGAATTGTGTCTCTTAGATCCATTGCAATAGTACTGTATATGTTTGGAACATCTGCTGGGTCTAATTCAACCCGTATTTCTATGTATGGATCGGTAGTTGCATCAGCAGGATCATCAGTCTGTTCATTGTATGCATCACCGCCTCTTCGATAATCATTAAGTCCTTCAACCCATTGTATCCGTAATGCAATCTTGAACTCTAACGGTATTTGTTCATTTTCAACTTCATGAAAATATATATGATTAAATTCATCACTTGATATCTCTGGTACTATCTCTCCTTTGCGAAAATATATTTTAACCCCTGCAAACTTACCATCGGCTGATTTAGTTGAAGCATAGCTAGATTTGATTGCATTTAACATCTCTCTGCTCAATGCTGTTACTATTGAATCATAACGACCTTCAATTATTAAATGTTTTAGTGATATCATACACATATAAATATTGAACAAAAAGAAAGAGTGTCGACCCTCTTTTCTTTCTCATTTTTTATTGATGTTTTACTTAATCTAAATCATTGTAATTCCAAAACCTAGGAGAATTTTGTTTGAATGGATTTCCTACTTGTTGATACCAACAATTCAAACAAAGAAGCTGTAAATTTTCTAGACGATGATCAGTTGTATCACCATTAATATGATCTAATAGCAGAGGTACTGTATCGTCTGTAATTCGATGTTCATTATATCCACATGAATTACATTCTTCTTCCATTATACCTAAAGCTAACAATCGATTACGAAGCTTCCATGTAGGATATTTTGGATATTTACCTTGAAGAATCTCATCAATTTGATACGGACCAGCTGATGCTCTAGGTGCTCGTTTCGATATACCAACACCTGCAATATTAGTATGCATATCATACAGAGTTTTTCCTGTCTCTGCATCTATATACATTTTAGCATATTTCTTCCATGTAGTAAATGAAACTTTCATGAAACGAGCCGCTTCAGCATTAGACTTTGTATTGTCTATTGCATACCGTATATCAGTCTCTGAAAGATTGAATGAACTACGACCTCTGCCATATACATACTTGTATTGTGATTTATCTGCACACATTAGAAAATGATATTCTCTGATTGTAATATTAATACTGCTTTTCTAGTAGATGTACATGCATTAAATAATTCACGCAATCTACTGTTATGTTTAGATACACAGTCTCGAAATGTAAGTGGATACATCCCAGAATTTTTTAACACTTCATCGTACCATGATGAGTATGTATATTTATAACGAAATATTTGTTCTGGCGTACGATTATTCCAATATTCAAGTTGATCTTTTAAAGGCCACAAATGCATTGGAATATTAGGGTCTGCTCTTCTCATTGATTGTTTTTCTTCTAGAGCAGCTCTACGTTCTGATCGTTGTATGAACTTATCCATAATATCAACTGCTCTATCTTTTGGCGATTCGCCTTGGTATCCATTTTTACCCATAACTTATTATAATTTATATTTTTCTTTGATTGTAACTAGTTTTCTCCATGCATCTTCTGCTGCATAAATATAACGTTTAAATTTCACAATATCATGATTCTTTCGTGCAGCTGTTGCACGATTCATGTTGCGATGAAATGTTGCATGAAGCAATCCTATTCTGATATTTGCTATAACTTTAAACATATTTATTCAAATCCTACGTATTTTGTATTTTTATTAAATAGATGACTCAGAATACCATTAACGACCTACATGTTTTAAAAGTTCTAAATTCAAACCTTCTGCATGCAGTATATCATATATCTCTTCTACTTTATCTTTCCAACCAATGTATATACAACAACGTCCATTATTATGTACTATATGTGCACATTGACCTGCTTGATAGTAGTTATGATTACAAATTTCTACCAAACATTGAATAACATGTTGAAATGAATTCTTGTTGTCATTCTTCAAAATTAGTTGGTATTTAGATCTTCTTTTGGAGCTCATATAACTTTTTGCATTCTTCGTACATTTCTTGTTTTTCTAAATATTTTATTGCTTCATTGATAAATTCAAATTTATCTGATTCTGTCCATGAAGTAGGCCATTGCCAAACTGCTATATCGTTAAGTACAATTTTAAGAAATTTATCTAAATGATTCATATATAATCCAACTACGCTTATCATACTTTATTATATAAAAATATTAGTATATTTCCAAGAATTATCTTGTTACGGGAGATTTTGCCCATGATACGCTTGTTGATCGACCATATTCGTGTTTGCCAATCACTTTATGTAATATCCACTGTTTGCCTGTAGCCCAATCTGGTCTAGGACCTGTAAAATAATGTGTTGCTCCACCTGTATTGTCTGTTAGTGTTCTATTTTGTATTTGTTTTGCTAATGCAACACCAAACTTCCAATATTCAATATTTCCAGCAGATTTTAATCCACCTCCCCAATTGCGAATAACATTATTAGTTTTTTCTTCATCATTATCACCAGTGATCTTATTCCATATAGAAAACTGTTTTGGTTCAAAAACAACATTAGTAAGTTTCATGTTTCTGGAAATAGATCGATTCAAAATAACATTTGCAATTCCTTGCATATCATTTTTATCACCCATACCTTCACCAGTGATTGTAGCAGCTAATATTTTGGTTGTTAATGTCAATGGCTCTGGTTTTTGGAATCCTAATGCTATTAATGTATTAGGACCAATTGAAAGTGATTTCGGATTATTTAATGTGATGCCCATTAATTTTGCAATTGCATTAGCAGTATCATCGCCAAAAACTCCATCTGGTCTCCACTTTTCATTGTCAGGCAACAAGCTCACAATTTGAGTCTGTATTTGACGTATTATTCCATTAGCTACTTTATCACGAGTACCATATGGTATTTTAGCACCATCCCAAATTTGATCAATTGTTTCAGGAGTTTTCTGTTCTAATAATATGTCTTTGAGCTTAATCATTTCTTTTGTTTGCTAATTTCAATTGCTGCTAATTGTTTTAAAGCTGCTTTCTTTGTAGGATGAGTACCTAAACGTTTTCCTCCTGCACTTGGATATACAGCCCAACCATCTTCTACCTTGCGAATTTTTTCGTCAAGATCTTGTTGAATAGATGCAATCAATTCCTTTTTACGAAACAATCCATCATCAGCTAATCCATCTTGGCCGTCCATGTAATTATGAACTGATTGCAAATAGTCTGCTGCTTTAGTCAATTTAGCTTGTACCCAAGCCGGTAATTGAGCTTTTTCATCAATCATATTACGAAGCATTTTTGAAGTATCAATACAACGCTCAAGTTGAGTACGTGCCATTTTGCCTTCATGATCATAATCAGTAGTATAAGAATGAGTCATACCCATTCCTTTAGTATCGTCTTGATCTACTGGTTTAAACGCTATTGCATATGGATTATCATATACTTTGCCTGGAATTGGATGATATCCATCGCCTTCTGGCATAAGATCTTTAAGACCTACTTTCATTTTCATTAGTTTAGATGAAGGAAGTTCTCCCAATCCAAAGCCTTCTTGTAATTTTTTCTTACTCATTATTTGTCCTTATAAGGAAATAGTTTATTCAATTTATCTTGTCTCTTGCTGCATCCGCAGTCTTTATTACCAGTAATGATTTCATTGATACGTTCTGCTAATTTATTTAATTTAGTTGCAGATGTAATCTTTGCAATGTCATCACCTAAACCTCTACTTTTCATTTTTTTCCTTTTTTATTGGTCCGCCAGATACCCAAGCATCACAAGTTCTTTTAGATGCACACTTAAATTTAAGAAATCTACAATAACCTAATTTTCCTGCATCAATAACATCATATGGATCAGCTGATTCTTCTCCACCAATACCTTTGCTGATACAATCCAATGTTTTGTTTGTTATATCAAATGCTGCACACGTACCGCAAATCATATTTTTTAATTCATCTGCAGAATCAGTGTTCCACATATCTTGTTTCTTTTGCCAGAACTTTTCATTCTTTTGCGACGGGTCTGCAGGACCGTATCCATATTCATCAATCGCAGTTTGTCTGTTCTTCAAATTAAGTGTAATGTCTTGAGTTGGAGCTGGACATTTCGTCTTGGCTTCTAGTGCTAAATGTTTTAATTTCATTTCTTTGATTTCCTCCACGTACCACCAAGCTCTTTGTATTTTTTGCTTGCCCAAGCATTTGCGTACGCTGAAGGATAAACATCAAACTTCTTTTTTGCTTGTGATTTTGCATATGACCATTTACTTGAATCATTTGGTACATTTTTTTCTAAAAATATATTTAATTGTTCAGTTTTTACATTGATTGGTTTTCCACCCTTGCCCTTTCTGTCAGCTACTGGATCTTTTCTTCTTTTACGTCTGGCAGATTTAGCTCTATCTTTTTTAGACATTGCGTGTGCTTTTGATTTAGGTAAACATTTTGGTTTTCCTTCACCAGCTTCTCTTGCACAATCACCTTTTATTTTGCCTTTAGTGTCAAAGCGAACCCATTTTTCTTTGAACCATTTACCTAAACCGCTATCAGCATATGTTTCGTCTATTGCTAACGAACTCATTACATTGCCTTGTTGCAAATCATTAAGTTTAGCTAAATGACCTGAATTGCGAAGTGACTTGAATGCTAAGTTTTCGATTGAATATTCGCCTGATGCATCAAGACCAGTCTGACGCATTCGCTTTAATCTCTTTTTAAGACTTTTAATCTTCATTTCAAGTTGTGGGTCATCTGCTTTAAGGTTATCTATCTCAAACTTATACGGATCAGCTTTACGATCTATTTCTGCATCGTCTATTGATATTTGTTCTGGGGATGGTTGTTTCAGCCATTTATCGCAAGTTAAACAATATACTCCAGTTGATGCATGCGGTTCATTTTCATCTTGTGCATACAATTCAATTGGCATACCTTTAAATTGTAATGGATAAGTGTTGTTCCAAATACTCTTTTTTGCCATCATGTATTCTCTGACAAATGGTATACTATCATTTACATCCTTATAATTGATAAGAACATGAAGATCGATATCAGAAGTATCAGTCCAATTATAATTTACATTGCTACCCGTAAGAATAACTCCTCGTATAGGAGCATCAATTCCTAAAAACTCATAGAAGTACTTCGCAATTTTAAGTAGTTTAAGACGAAGATCAGGTTTTAATTGATCACCATCCCAAAGCTTTGGGTTCAATTCATTTTGTGTTTGATATTCTTGTATCATTTGAATTATTCTGAATATTGTTCAATTAATAATTTTAACAATTCTTTATCATTTTCAGATAAATTGTCATACTCAATTGAATCTAGTTTTTCTATAGATCGTTCTGCTTTTTGTTGTGCTTGTACGACTACATCTTGTTGATTCATTATTTCTTTTTTTGCTTGCTCATCGTCTGGTTCGGATAAGTTGATGGTTGCATACAACTTTGCTTGTTCTTCTCCTAGTTGCTTTATATCTTCTCCTGCAGCAGCTACTTCTGAGTTATCTCCAGACATCAATGCTTGACCTATATACAATGATTTTGAAACTAGTTTCGGGAAGTTAAAGTTACTCCAAAACCTATCACTTGTATTAAACAACAATTTTCCAGCTCCGCGTTTAAAACTAAGATTTTTTATCTGTGCAAGGCCTTGTTCAACGTATGCAGTTTTATATCTATTTAATTTGTCATTAACTTTCCCAAAGATCTTTTTATTATCAGTCATATGTTTAAGCAAACGTTCGGTGCTTTTTGGGTTCAACTTGTTTACACCTTTCATTAAATTTTGTACTTGGGCAGGTGTTACTTTTAAAAACTCAGCTAAACTATCAGTCTGTTTTGCATTTAAGTTGCCAATCATCTTCTTAATGATGTTCGGGTCTTTTGATAGCTGCGTTACGAATTTATTTTGTAAGCCTTTACGCATACCATTCAATGCAGCTGGATCAGTAAATCCGCGGACTAATTTTCCTGACAACGATCGTTTTAATGCCCATTTAATGGCTCCTGTTCCAGTTGCTAAGCTTACAATCTTAGTACCTGTTTTAACTTGTTTTACAGCTTCGCCAATATCATCAAGTCGACCTTTTAATAAATCTACATATTCATCTGTATATTTAGATATTTTTTCTCCTCCTGGAATATTTTCTACTTTCTTTGATGCATCTTGAATCATCTTTGCGACGTCATCGCCTTTCTTTGAAAGTTGTTCTAATATATTAGCATCAACCTTTCCACTTTTGATGAGTTTAACTAACCAATTCTGAAATAACGGGCCTCCTTTAACTAAAGTTTCAATTGCTGCGCTACCTAATACTTTCTTTGTTGCTTTAGTTGCAACTCGTAAAGGAACTGCAATTACAGAACCAACGCCTGGTATTATTGCTATAGCACTTAATAACGCATCCCAATACCTTCCGCGTATAAGATAAATTATTCCATTAATAATATCAATTGCATCACCAATAAATGGAACGAAACCAGCAAAATCTAATACAGTCTGAATTTTATCAATTAGTTCATCATCAGAATCTTTATTTGGGGATATGGGTTCTATAGCTTCTTCTTCTGAATCATTGTTTTTAGTAGACACTTGTACAGATCCTAGTTGTTTTGCTACATATGTTCCAGCTGTATCTGACCAAGTACCTAATTCTTCCTTTTCTGCAGCTAATTCTTCTGCAGTTACATCATCAGATTTTAGTTTATCAACTAAATTTTGATAAGCCTTACCTCCCTTTGTATTTTTTAACGTCCAAAATGTAGCATCAACACCAGCATCCATTGTTTTATAATCTTGAACTGGCTGTCCTTTGTTCCAACTATCCTTAAAATCAGATGAGCCTCCATGAGAAGTTTTAAGTTTAAGTGTCGTTGCCAACGGATTAAATTTTGCACTCGTACCTTCAGCTCGTTTCCATGCCTGAAAAAATCTTCTTTTTTCTTCAGTTGGAGTTCCACCTAGCTTTCGTACAACTTGATCAAAAAATGAGTCTGGCATATTTTTACCAGCAGTTTCATTCAATTGAGTGATTTCTTCTCTGATGATTTTGTCTATATTCATCATATATTCCTGTATTGATTCATTTATTATAAATATGTTTAATTCCAAAAGAGCTGTATACAAATAATACCTGCTGCTAATACAAGTGATGTTGCAGTCTTAATATTAATACCTTCTCCACGAAATAACCACGTAAACAATGTAAAAATGAGAATACCCATACTGAATGAAATGAATCTGCTTGGCCAGAATGATCCGTTAAAACCTTCTACTAGATAGCGGGTGCCTTCCATAAATAACCATGTAATCGGAACACCTAACAACATAAGAGGCCAACGCCAATCTTTAGCCCATTGCCAAATTAATTGTCCGTTGATTTGAATCCATACAACAGCTTGCCCTAAAATGAAGAACAATGCTCCATACAGTATGTTTTTATAATCCATAACATATTATAATGAAAATATCAGGAAGATCCTAATTAAAGATTCAAACAGCTGTTTAAGTTTTATTTAGATCGTTCACCTTTATGTAGGTCAACTTTATCTAATATTTTGTTTAATAAATCTGTTTGAATAAATCCAGCCATTGAAGCATTTTTAAGAGCAGATATTAGTTGGAAAATAATAAAAGGCATCAAAATAGTTTCTGATAACCAAGATGTGCCTTTAAATCCTAATTCTACTGAAAGAATTACTGTTAATATAAATACCCAAGCAAACAGTGTTTTCAATACTTTTATTGCTTTAAATGTTTTGAATCCTTCTCTTATAGCCCCAGCATATATTCCGAAAAATCCATCCAATAAAATAACTGCAACTACTGCAAGATATTGTTCTGTATTGTTTGATGTTAAATTCATAAAATATGAACCTATAAATGCACAGGCTGTACTAATAGACATAATGATTTGTATCCATGTTGATTTTAATAATTCCATTTTAGAACCCATGTATGATTTAATTTTATGAATAATAATTTTGTTCATGTCAATAAACGACGAGTTTATCAAAACTAGTTAAGCTTTTTTATTATATATATACAGTATGTATTTTTCATCATGAAATATCTTTGCTTTCAATCAACGTGTAAGTAAATGAATTTCCATAAAGTTTAGCTGATTTATTTACAAGTTCCATGAACAAATTGAAATCTGCATTTGCTGCAATTACTTGACAACCTGCTGACCATTTATCTATTTGTATGGACTTTCCACCTTTTCTTGAAGTGGCTCTGTGAATATTGATTCCATATATGCCTTCATGAATATTTTCTTCTAAAAAGTCATATACGCCATCTTTGTCTTTATCTCTGTAAACTTTAAGTGGTTTTGTTTGCCTTAAGGCTTCATACTTACCTTGATGTAATCCAATTGAATGAGAACTTCTATATTGTCCTGGTACTAGTATTGCTACACCATTTTTGTTTAACAAGTTTCTTTCCCAGTGCGAGCCTGGATCAGTTGTTGCTTGAAAACAATGAAATTTATTTTCTCCATTGACGCTGTATGATACTGTTATACAATCATCAAATTTATTTGTAACTTTTCCATTGGTTTCTGAATTTCGAACACCAACAATATTCAAATTGTAGTCCCCACCCTCAAACCAACGATACCCTTTACTTTTTACCGCCTGTTGTATTTGTTCTCTTGTAAAACACGACATCTATTTATTCCCCATTCTTTTTTTGAAATATTTTTGTAACACCATCAATTCCAAATGATCCTAATGTGATAATCACAAATGAATTGAAAATTGTATCATCAATAGTTAACGCTTTACCGAAGAATCCGGTAATTAAATCAGCTAATGCAAACAATGACATAACTGCAAATGATGAAAAACCTACAACATTTTTTTCATTAATGTCATTGCTATCTTTAAAAATATCTTTGAGTGCCATAAGATCCTTTTTTATGAATCACTGACATAACTGGATGGGTGGAATAACTTGTTTTGATTCTTTATTATAAATATGATTGCGTTTCTTCTTTTTG
>Ga0129342_1000795_pt1 | contig 14025 bp, 17 predicted proteins | sample CPBDNA_5_FD_94426 | JGI IMG/M metagenome (GOLD analysis project Ga0129342, IMG submission 94426) | Freshwater to marine salinity gradient microbial communities from Chesapeake Bay, USA - CPBay_Sum_15_0.2_DNA | ecosystem: Environmental > Aquatic > Marine > Coastal | place: USA: Chesapeake Bay...
AAGTTTTGATAAAATGCCAGATGACGACTATAATGAACTTTATGGTCGCATTCAAAAACTCAAGATGGAAGAACTCTTTGAGGAACCATCTAAATATGAAGACGAGAACGAAGACGATTGACACCGGAGCATCTCCTAACATAGAAAATTGCACTATTACGGGGTGTAAGTCAGCGGTAGACGGCTTGCTTTGGGAGCAAGAAGACACTGGTTCAATCCCAGTCACCCCGATTACCAGTTTTTGAACTGGCACACTTGACAAAAAAATCCAAATACCTTATAATAACAAAGGAAATAAAACAAAGCAATGTCTCTGATTCAAAAATTTAAGAAAGACGTTAGTACCCTTCGTGGTGCTACTAATGGTGATTTTTATCTTGATGTAAAAAATCCAAAACTTTATAAAAAAGTCCGCCGATTTTATGAGAATCAAGGAGTAATTTTTTCTGATGATCCTCTTGATAATTATGACATTCTAATGGACTATCTCGATCAAGATCTTAAATCTGTTGAGGTTGCCTGATGAAAGTTACTCGGAAACCAACAGTTCTTCTTGAGCGTTTTCCATATCGTTATGTTCAGGTCGGAACTCTTGAAATTAATGGAAAACCTGATTGTCGCATTCAGAAAGTAGATTCTTATACTGGACGATATCGAGATATGTATCTTCTAGATAATGAAATGCAACTTATGACCGCTATGGAAGATTTTTCTTATACTTGCTGGTTGGATCCTGATAATGTTCCTTCTTATATTAAGGAAGATGATATTCTTGATTGGGATCAAGAGTCTCAGTAAGACTTAAAACCTGCCCTGGTCGGGGGTAACCCCTTTAGTCACAGAGAGACTTTAAAAGTACTGGTGTAGTCAAATATGACCCTATTGTTTTATCACCTTTCTCAAAGGCAATTGGTGCGGATGGGGCTCTCTCCAGACTGGTTTCCAATTTCCAGTCAAAGAATTGGTGGCGTACATGAAAGACCTGATAGGTGAGTTGCATAAACTCTCCTTTTTTGGTATAATGGTATGAGATACTTTATTATATGAATTATATGAAAATTGCTGTTTGTTACAGAGGATATCTTAGATCTTTTTCTGAAGTTTTTAATAATCAAGATTTAAATCTTTTTAAAACTGATAAAAATGAAGTAGATTTTTTTTGTCACACTTGGAATCATTATAACGATCAGATTGAATTTTTAAAGTCTAATGTTAATTTAAAAAGAATATTAGTGGAAGATAGTAAATGTATGGATAGAAATCCATACAATACACTACTTTCTAGTGATAAATGTTTTGAAAAAAATTTTTATGATAGAAAAGTGGTAGATGATCTGGGATTACATGGGGCACCATATAATTGCCTATCTCAACATTATTCTATTCAAAAAGTTAATTCTTTAAGAAAAGAGTATTCACAATTGAAAAATATTTCTTATGATTGTGTTATCAATATGAGGCCAGACATTTCTTTCGATAGAAATTTTGATATTACTAAATTAAACTTAAATAATATTAATTTATCTTGGGACGAAAAAATTGGGAATAAATCGGTAGGTGTTACAGACCAAATTGCAATTTCTAATGAACAAAATATAAATTATTATAGTGATTGCTTTCTTTATATTCCTGGATATTATTTTAGTGAAAAAATTCCTATTGTCTCAGAAGTTCTTCTTGATTGGCATTTAAAAACAAATTTTATTGATGTTGTTGTGTCGGATTGTGTACATTCTATTTCTAGAATAGAACATATATTAAAAACTCCTAATTATTGGTTTGAATAAAATAAAAATATGAATAAATTGGTAATTTTTGATTTAGATGGTGTTCTTATTGATAGTAAAGACTATCATTATGAAGCATTAAATCAGGCACTCGGAGATGAGTATGCCATTAGTAGAGAAGAGCATGTCAGCATTTATGATGGTCTTCCTACCAAAGCAAAATTAGAACTTTTGACTAGGAATAAAGGTCTTTCTGTAGATCTTTATGATGAGATTTGGAGAAATAAGCAAGAAGCAACACTTAAAATCTTTAATGACTGTGTTGCAAAGGATTATGAGTTAATGGGATACTTCCAACAACTTGTAAATGCTGGATATAAGATTGCTGTTGCATCTAACAGTATTCGCAATACTGTAAAGATCATTCTCTTGCGTCTTGGACTTCTGGAATTTGTTGATATGTACGTCTCTAATGAAGACGTAGTTCGCAATAAACCATTCCCTGCAATGTACTGGAAGTGTATGACCGCTCTAGGTGCTCTTCCTGCAGATACAGTAATTATTGAAGATAGTCATATTGGTCGTCAAGGTGCTCTGGATAGTAAGGCACATCTTGTCCCTGTTGAAGATCGCAAAGATCTTAATCAGGCAAAAATTGATCGTATCAAAAAAATTTTAAATGGTACAAAACAAAAAGTGGCATGGGAGAGTAAAACTATGAATGTTCTTATTCCTATGGCAGGTGCTGGTAGTAGATTTAGTAGTCAGGGTTACACCTTCCCCAAACCTTTGATTGAAGTTAAGGGTAAACCAATGATTCAGGTTGTTGTAGAGAACCTGAATATCAAAGCAAACTATACCTTCATTGTTCAAAAAGAACACTATGAAAAGTATAATCTTAACTATTTGCTTCCTCTGATTGCTCCTGGATGCAACATTGTTCAGGTTGATGGACTTACCGAAGGTGCTTGTTGTACAACATTACTTGCTAAAGAATTTATTAATAATGATGAACCTCTTGTAATGGCAAACTCAGATCAATTTGTTGAATGGGATAGTAATGAAACTCTATACGCATTCCAAAATGGTGAAGTTGATGGTGGTATCGTAACTTTTCCTGCAACTCATCCTAAGTGGTCTTATGCTAAACTTGGGGAAGATGGATATATTTCTGAAGTTGCTGAGAAGAAACCAATTTCTGAACATGCTACTGTAGGTATCTACTATTGGAAGAAAGGTTCTGATTATGTAAAGTATGCAGAACAAATGATTGAAAAGAACATTCGTGTTAACAATGAGTTTTATGTTTGTCCAGTATTTAATGAAGCAATTTCTGATGGTAAAAAAATTCGTATTATGGAGATTGAAAAGGACGGTATGTGGGGAATTGGAACTCCTGAAGACTTAAATTATTTTATAGAACATTATAGGGGGGAAGTTTGATGAAATTAATTTCACATCGAGGTAACATTAATGGTACTAATCCAATAGAAGAAAATAGACCAAAATATATTGAAAATGCAATCTCTATGGGATTTGATGTTGAAATTGATATTCGATATGATATTAAAACTAGTACACTTTGGTTGGGTCATGATGAACCACAGTACATGATTACTTGGTGGTGGTTAGCTGGAAAATCTTCAAATCTATGGATTCATTGTAAAGATATTACAACTTTTCATGAATTTTCTACAAATACTATTGAATATAATTATTTTTGGCATCAAAATGATGATTATACCCTAACAAGTAAAAATAATATTTGGTCTTATCCTGGAAAAATTTATACTAATAATACTGTAATTGTTATGCCTGAGTGGGATAATCGAAATTGGGATACTTTAAAATCTGCTAATTGTTATGGAATTTGTACTGATTATCCGGAGAAGTTAAAATGAAAATTGCATTATGTATTTACGGTCAACCTAGACTTATTCCACAATGCGCTTCATATATTCTAAAAAATATGTGTGAGGGTTATGATGTGGACGTTTTTTTTCATTTTTGGTTTGATGATAAACTTCAAACACAACCTTATAAATATGGAGGAGATGGTGGATGGAAAAATCAGAGAATTTCCCCCTCTGCTATTGAAGACGCTTTAAAAATATATAATCCAAAACTTTATAAAGTTGAAAAAAGTAAAGTTTTTAGAGATTCTACATTGCATACTGATTATGCATATTATCCAAAAACAGCAAGATTAGTTCCTTGGTCTACACATTGGCATGAATCTGATGAACCAGATTATATTAATAGGATGGTTAATAATTGGATGTCATATCATTACAGTGTGAATCAAGTAAATTTATTAAGAAAAGAATATGAATATGCCCATGATTTTAAATATGATTGGGTTGTAAAGATAAGAAGTGACTGTGAACCGAGAGAAAAAATTTATTATGAGAAATATGATAATTCTGTTGTTAACTATTCTGGATGGTTAAACCAACCTGATGGAATGATAAATGATTGGTTAAATTTTGGTGGATCTAGATGTATGGATATTTTTATGAGTACATTTAATTATATGAGAATATTAATGGAAAAGTGTCAAGAAGAGTTTGGAGGAGCGTGGTCTAATGAGATGCTACATAGAAAAGCATTAGATATATTTAATATAGATCATCAAGCACATCAATTTATTATTACTGTACCTAGATTTTAATTATGTCTAAATTAAAAGTTGTTATTTGGGGATTACCTCTGTATACACATACACACTCATTTATCCATGCAAGTTTTTATAAAGCTTTTGAACATATTGGATGCGAAACATATTGGTTTCATTCGGGAAATTATCCTAATCCATCTATATTTGATTATTCAAATGTTTTATTCTTTTCTGAGGGTTATGCCGACGATAGCATTCCTTTAGTTGAATCTGCTACCTATTTTATTCATAATAGTATAAATCCTTCAAAATATGTCAATAAAGGATTGAGACTTGTTGATATAAGATTTAATGTAAAAGAAATAAACGATCTTAACTATAGTTTTGTTTTAGATAAAAGCAAATTAAAAAGTATTGATCCTGTAACTTTATATGATCCGAATTCTGATGATACTGTTTTAGCAGACGCAAAACAAAAAAATATATTTGGTTATGAAGCTGTTTATATGATGTGGGCTACTAATCTTCTTCCTGAGGAATTTAATTTTGATGATAGATTTTTAAAAAGAGAAGATAAATTTTATTTTATTGGAACTCTTGGTGGAAGTCCTGCACTTGAAATGCAAAAGGTAGTTAACACGTTGCAGAGATTGAATATTGAATGGATTAATATCAATCCCTGGCAAAATCCTTGCACATTTGAAGAAAATATGAAACTTATGAAGAAATCCATAATTTCTTTGGATGTTCGTGGAAGCGATGCTTATCATACAAATTCTGATGGTAAATTGGAACTTAATGGAAAATCTGTAACTGGTGGTAATCATAAAAAAATCGGATATATACCATGCAGATTGCTTAAGCAAATTAGTTATGGTAGAATGCCTGGAACTAATTCCATAGCAGTCAAAGAACTTTTAGGGGATTATGTCATTTACAATGATGATGAATCTCAATTGCCTATTGATTGTTTAGATTTTGAAAAGAATCCAAATTATGATCTTGTATTTGAAGCAATGAAGCATATTCAGCAAAATCATACTTTTATAAACCGTGCAAATGCACTCATTAAAATTTTTAATAAGGAGACTTAAAAATGACAATAACGTTAGTAACAGCTCTTTATGATATCGATAGAAAATCTAAAGGAGATGGGAGAACTTTTGATGAATACCTCTCATGGTTTGGAGAAACTTTAAAAGTTAAATCTCCTATGGTAATCTTTGTCGAAGATTCTCTAAAAGAATTTGTAGAAAAACATAGAAAAAATTTACCAACAAAAATTATTACACAATCACTGGAAGAAGTTCCATATTATTACTTAAATGATAATATTCAAGAAATTTTAGATAGTGAAAATTTTAAAGAAAAAATCAGTGTTACATCTAGAATAGAGTGTAAAATGAGTCTTTATAATGTAATTATATTTTCTAAGTTTCCTTGGGTTAAAAGAGTTATTGAGGAAAATCCATTTCAATCTGAATATTTTATGTGGATGGATGCTGGATTATCTAGATTTTTTGAACCTCATGAAATTGATATTAATCAATCTTATCCTTCAGAAACTGCATTAGAAACTCTTTTAGATAATAAAGATAGTGTTTTAATTCAAGCGTCAATGAGTTTTTATCCAGATTTAGTTAATGCTGAAGAATATGATAATGAATACTTTTGGGGTGCTAGATCATGGGTGATGGCAGGACTATGGGGAGGTGGTTCTGAAGTTCTTTCTAAATTTTGTGATATGATTGATAATGTTCTTAACGAAAAACTAATTAAACAAGGAATGATTAATAATGAACAAATTGTAATGGCATATCTTTATAAAATGAATAGTGAAATGTTCACTGTTTTTGAGAATTATGCCCATTTGCATAGACAGTACGAAATTATTGCAGAACTTCAAAAATGAAAAGGTCTATTCTAATAGAACTTAGAGCATGTATAAACATAGATGATTACATTTTTGGTAAAGATTATGTTGAAAATAGAATAAATGATTATGTTAACGGATTACAATCTTTTTTTAATAAGTTGGGGGATAATAAAAAGTGTGACGTAGTTTTTGTAGAAAATACATATGATAGTGAAAAAGATCTTCCAAAAGAAATTCTTGATATAATTCCAGAAGGTACTTTTTTGTTTGTAAAAAAGAAAAATGATTATGGAAAAATTAATAAAGGTGGTGGAATTGTAGAAATGTGGAAAGAATATCTGGATAAAATTTCTGAATATGATTATTTTTTTTATTATGAACCTAGAATGATTTTAGATGATTCATCCTTTTTACAATCTTTTTTAGAAAATCCTAGAAATTATTTTTGTGTAGAGGATAACACTCCATTTTCGGCAGTTAAAACTGGATATTTTGGAGTCAAAGTAAAAGATTTTTTGGAGTATTGTGATAGTGTAGATTTAGAAAAATTTGTAAAAGATGGCATTAACATAGAGAATAGTATGAGATCTTTTTTTGAGAAAAAAGATACTGATTTTGAAAAAGATATTAAGTATTGTGTTAGAAGATGGTATGACAACTCTGGAGGATTTGGATATGGAAGATATTAAATCTTCGTATAAGGAGAATAATTATGATAAGATATTTCAATCTATTTGTTTTAGTATGAATCCTAAAAAAATAGTTGAATTTGGAATTCTTGAAGGATACTCTTTAGATTCTTTTATAAAATATGGAAAAAATACCTTTATAGAATCTAATGATTTATTTGATGATTTTCCTTACAATGCTGCCAATTATAATTTTATAATTAATAAGTATCAAAAAAATTCTAATGTAAAAATTTGCAAAAAAAATTTTTATCATGCCGTAAATGATTATGAAAATGATTCGATAGATATTCTACATATCGATATTGCTAACAACGGAGAAACATTTGAGTTTGCTATTCAAAACTATCTACCTAAAGTTAGAGGTATAATGATATTGGAGGGTGGATCCGAACAGAGAGATGGTGTTGAATGGATGATAAAATACAATAAACCTAAAATTAGACCAGTATTGCAAAAATATTGTAATAGTATTAAAATAGAAGTACTGGAAGATTTCCCTTCAATTACCCTAATTAGAAAATAAAAATGAAACATGATATGATTCCCTTGTTCAAAGTTTTTATGTCAGAAGAATCTGCAATAAAAACCGCTAAAATTTTAATGTCCGGATATATCGGGCAAGGACCGCAAGTAGAGAAATTTGAAGAGTTGCTGAAAAATTATATTACAAATGATAATGTTGTTACTGTAAATTCTGCAACTTCTGCAGAGCATCTTGCTCTACACATGCTAAAAAGACCAGAAGAACATACTTTAAATTATCATGGTGTTTGTTTTGTAGATCAAAAATGGCAAGGTATGAATTGTGAAGATGAAGTTCTTACAACACCTTTAACTTGTACTGCCACAAATTGGCCAATTCTTGCCAATGGATTAAATATTAAGTGGGTTGATGTAGATCCAAATACCTGCAATATGGATTTGGATGATTTAGAACGTAAGATAACTTTTAAAACAAAAGTAATTATGATTGTTCATTGGGGTGGGTATCCGGTAGATCTTAATCGTATAAGTGAAATACAATCGAAAACACAGAAACTCTATGGATTTAAACCGGTAGTAATTGAAGATTGTGCTCATGCTTTTGGTTCTACCTATAATGGAAAAAGAATTGGTTCGCATGGAAATATTTGCACATTCAGTTTTCAGGCAATCAAACATCTTACGACAGGTGATGGTGGATGTATTGTATTTCCACACAAAGAACAAGTTCGTAGGGCAAAACTTCTCCGTTGGTATGGTATTGATAGGAATGATAATCGTAAAGATTTTAGATGTGAAAGTAATATTTCTGAGTTTGGATATAAGATGCATATGAATGATATTAATGCAACCATTGGTATTGAAAATTTTCCTTTTGTCATAAATGAAAATATTAAAAAAACTATTGATAATGCTAACTTTTATAATCAGGAATTGTGTAATGTATCGGGATTAACTCTTCTTGAAAATAAATCTGATAGACAATCAACTTATTGGATTTACACAATTAAAGTCGAACGGCAAACTGATTTCATGAATAAAATGAAAGAATGTAATATCATGGTTAGTCGAGTTCATGAAAGGAATGACATTCATTCTTGTGTATCTAAATATCAGTGTCATCTCCCTAACCTAGATAAATTGGTAACGGAAATGATTTGTATCCCTGTTGGTTGGTGGATAACTCCAGAAGACAGACAATATATTGTTGATTGTATTAAGAGTGGATGGTAATGAAATAAAATTAGATTCAAAAAAAAAAAACTTATCTTATTACTGGTGGTGTAGGATTTTTAGGTACTGCATTGATTGCCAGACTTGAAAAAATGGGAATAAAAAATTATTTTAAACCGATGAGGTGCAGATGAACAATCAAGTGAATTATCCAGAAAAATTTTTAGATATCTACAAAATAGATGGATGTGTCAATATAGATATTGAACCATTTTTTGAGAGAGAGGAGTGTTATCCAAATTTTCAAGAGGATTTAGTAAGATTTAAAAATCTTTTGATTCAACTTGTTAAGAATAATGAAAGTAAAACTTTTTATAAATTTGGTGATGGTGATTATTTCTTTTTAAAAAAAGTCCCGTCTGGAAGTGCTACTCCTGGTCGTAGAGCACTTAGCAAAAGTTATGAGGAGATAAATCATCAAGTTTTTGTTGAGGGATCTAGAAAATGTGATTACTATACGTGTGAAATTTACACACATAATAGAGAATTTTTTAAAGAAGTAATTCCTAATCAGCAAATTAATTTTCCTGCAGAATATGGATATGCCTTAATTTCAAATAAATGGATTTTAAAAGAATTTGCTGGAAAGATAGGACTCATTGGTGCAGATGCAAAAATCAATTTAATTAAAAATTTGATGGAAGCATCTCAATATCAAGATTATCTTGGAATTGAAAAATTTGAAGATTATATCTCACTTCCCCAACGTTTTGCTTGTGATGATATAGAAGAAACTGAGAGGATGGTGGGGGAACAACTTGAAAAATCATCATCAAAAATATTTTTGATGGGCATAGGGCATGTTAAATCTGGTCTTATACATAGACTTAAGAAGTATACTGATGCAGTATTTTTCGATGTAGGGTCTGCAATTGATGCACTTGCCGGTATAATTGATGTAGGAAGACCTTATTTTGGAGATTGGACTAACTATCAAATTAACGATCCTAAATTATATGAAAATTTAGATTATCTTGGGTATCATCGTAATGGCAAACATATTTTATTGGAGAGAATTTAATGCTTGAAAATTTTTATAAAGAAAAACTTTCTTGGAATGAAAGAATTTCAAATATAATTGGTAAACAACATTCTCATATTGATAATTTGATCTTGAAGAGAAATCCTCAACTTTCATTTAATGAAGATGGAAAAATTGAACTGGATAAAATCTACTCTTCTATTGAGGAGGTAAGGAAAGATTCTTTTCCATATTATGAATATTATCAATGTTTAAAATCTATATTTCCATTAGATGAGATTAATAGTTTTTGTGATGTTGGATGTGCTACTGGACATTTAGTTGAAAATATGTTAAATGTCTGTGATTCTTGTGGAATTGAAAACTTCCAATATCATAAGGATAATGCAAATTCAGATGTGAAAGAATGTATTAATATTTTTGATATTCGTGATAAAATAGAAGATGATATAAAATTTGATCTTGTAAATTGCACAGAAGTCGCTGAACATGTGGATCCAAAATTTTTAGATGTTTTTTTAGATAATTTAAAAAAAATTACGGGAAAATATTTAATTCTTACTTGGAGTAGTGTTTATTCTGAAAGTTTAGATGCTCCACCACAACATGTTAGTTGTTTATATTTTGAAGATGTTAAAAAATTAATGGAATTTTGGGGATTTGAACTCGATCAAGAAATAACTAATAAGTTTTTAGACGAATCATTTAAATATAAAAATTTTTATGATCATTGGAGAGAAAGTTTAACTATTTGGGGAGTAAAATGAAAGTAATGATTGTCGGACATGGTTATGTTGGATCTGCAGTTGCCTCTATTTTTTCTGATGAAGAAAAGGTAATTATTGACCCAAAGTTGAGTGATGATGTCATATCTAATCACGCTGGAGAAATTTTTGATGCCGTATTTGTTTGTGTGGATACTCCAAAAGGAAATAACCACGGACTTTTGGATATAGTTCTTGAACAAATTGATACTCATATTGCAAACAACACTCCAGTTTGTTGTAAGTCAACTTCAACCCCAGAATATTATTATTTTGCTGAACAAAAATATAAAAATATTCGTGTTCTCCATAGTCCAGAATATCTCGATTCTCTACATAATATTGAAAAGTTTCAAAATCAAAATTTTTGTATTATTGGTGGAGAAAGAGAAGCAACTCAAACTGTTGCTGGTATCTTTGTGGAACGCTTGAAGAATTTGAACAATGACCGTGTAGGTATTACTGATATTCGTACTGCTGCTTTGATTAAATATGCAGAAAACTTTTTTCTGGCAACAAAAGTTTCTCTTTATAATGAACTATATAAAGTTCATCAGTCTATAGGTTGTGAATCAACTTTTGATGAGTTTAGAATGATTGCTGGAATGGATGAACGTATTGGAACCTCGCATACTCAAGTTCCCGGTTGGGATGGTAAGTTTGGTTGGGGTGGACATTGTTTTATTAAAGATAATTATGAGTTAGAAAAGTTTTCCGGAAGTCCTCTTGTCAAGTTTATCAATGAATTGAATGAAATTCATCGCTCTTAGTAATAATTATTTTTTGTCTATTTTTTTGTATTTGTTAATAAAATGAAAATAACTTTAATAGGACCTGGAATTATGCCAATCCCACCCACTGGTTGGGGTGCCGTTGAGATTCTTGTGTGGGATACAAAGAATGCATTGCAAAAACTTGGACATAAAGTTCAGATTGTAAATACAAAAGATCAAAAACAAATCATCGCAGAGATTAATTCTTTTAGACCAGATTTTGTTCATATTCATTATGATGAATTTATCGAAGTCTATCCATATATTCAATACCCAAAAGCAATTACGAGTCATTACGGTTACTTAGAAAGACCTGAATTTTTTGGTAGTTATGTGAATATTGCTAATGAATTTGCTCGTCTTAGACCTAACATATTTTGTTTATCCGAAGGAATTAAAAATGTATATAAAGATTTGATGAATGTTCCTGAAGATAATTTATTTGTAACTCCAAATGGTGTAAATACGAAAGCATTTAGTTATACTGAAAATCCGGAACATGGTGATCTTAGTATTTACCTTGCAAAAATTGATTATCGTAAACGTCAGTATCAATTCCAATCAATCAATAGTCTTTGGTATGCTGGTAATATTGCTGATAATAGATTTAATACTTCTAAAAATTACTTGGGAGAGTGGAGTAAAGAAACTCTTCATGAGAAATTAACACATTATGGAAATCTTGTTTTGTTGAGTGATGGTGAAGCACATCCTCTTGTTTGTATGGAGGCACTTGCTGCTGGTTTGGGTATTGTAGTAACTGAATGGGGGAAAGCAAATTTAGATGACAGTAAAGAATTCATTACTATTATTCCAGAAAATAAGGTGAATGATATTGAATATGTTGAGAATGAGATTATTAAAAACAGACAGTATTCTTTACAACATCGTAAAAATATATTAGAATATTCTAAGAATTTTGATTGGCATAATATCATAGAAAATTATTACCTTCCAAATATTGAAAAACTGATTAGTAAGTTATGATTGGATTTAATGCTCTAGGACAATTAGGTAGATTGGGAAATCAGATGTTTCAATTTGCCGCTCTTAAAGGTATTGCAAGACATCGTGGATTTGAATATTGCTTTCCTCCAACACAAAATAAGAATGAATGGACTGACCATCAATTATTCAATCCATTCAAACTTGCTTCTACTAGTCAATTAAATATTCAGTTTATTGATATTGATAGGCCCACAGTTATGGAAGAAACCTTTTCATTTAATGAAAAGTTTTTTAATGAGTGCCCTGATTGGGTTTCTATTCAAGGATACTTTCAAACAGAGAAATACTTTAAGCACATTCGTGATGAGTTGTTAAAAGACTTTGAGTTTCGTGATGAGATTTTAGAACCTTGTAAAGAGATGATATATCAATTTGATACTCCTCCAGTTTCACTTCATATTCGTAGAACTGACTATCTTACAAATCCAAATCATATTGTACTTGGACTTAATTATTATGAGAATGCATTAAAGCAGTTTGGTGATGGCGAAGTTCTTGTTTTCTCTGATGATCCAGAATGGTGTAATCAGCAAGAATTATTTTCTGGGGATAGGTTTTTGATTTCTGAAAAAAATACAACCTATGTTGATATGTGCCTAATGACATTGTGCTCTGGTCATATTATTGCTAATTCCTCATTCTCTTGGTGGGGGGCATGGTTATCAAATAGCAAACAGGTTGTAGCACCTTCTGAATGGTTTACTGGGTCTAATAATGAACACCTAGATACTAAAGATATTATTCCCGAAACTTGGACTGTCATATGAAAGTTGCTATTGCATTTGTAGGTACTGGTAAGTACCTTGATTTTCTTCCTAGGTATTATGAGAATATTAAAGAATATTTTCTTCCTAATACCGAAAAGACATTTTTAGTATTCACTGATGGTGAGGGAGATTTTCCAGAAGATGTTAAAGTTTATCCGCAAGAACACCTTGACTGGCCGTTCATTACGCTTAAGAGATTTGAAATTCTTAACAGTGCAAGAGATGAAATTGTTAAGAATGACTGGTTGGTTTTTATTGACGCTGATGCTCTCGTTGTTGATAAAATTTTAGAAGAAGATTTCTTTACTGATAAACCATTATTTGGAGTGCATCATCCTTGCCATGCACTTGATATGCCTCCTCATACTAAGTATCCGGGTGCTTTTGAAACTAATATAAAATCTTTATCGCATATAACTGAATCTGATGATACCTCCGTATATTATCAAGGATGTTTGTGGGGTGGAAAAGTTCCTGAAGTTTGTGCTATGATTGACACTCTAACGGAAAGAATTAATCTTGACTTGGAAAATGATGTAATTGCAGTATGGCACGATGAAAGTCATATTAACAAATACTTTATTGAAAATAAAAATTCAGTACACACTCTTAGTTCAGAATATGCTTATCCTGAAGTCTTTGCTAGGTATTGTGACTTTGAACCAAAAATTGTACATCTTGCAAAAGATAACTCTAAATATCATCAATAGAAATGGACAAAAATAAGGCAGCATATAAATTTAAAAATATCGGACCGATATATTACTTAAATCTTGACGGGCAACCAGAAAGAGCAGAGTATATGGAAGAGCAGTTTAAGTACTGGGAGATCGAAAACTATACTCGTATTTCTGCCTATGATGGAAGAGAAGATGACCTGAGTGAAATTATCAAGGGCAAGTATCCAGATAATATGACTACTGGTGAGATTGGATGTACCACTTCTCATCTTAAGGCACTCAAACATTGGATAGAAACCTCTGAAAGTTCCTATGCGGTTATTATGGAGGATGATGTAGATTTACAGACCGCAAGGTTCTGGAACTTTACTTGGAGTGATTTTGTCGCTAAAGTTCCTTATGACTATGATGTAATTCAACTTG
>Ga0129342_1000801_pt1 | contig 13946 bp, 10 predicted proteins | sample CPBDNA_5_FD_94426 | JGI IMG/M metagenome (GOLD analysis project Ga0129342, IMG submission 94426) | Freshwater to marine salinity gradient microbial communities from Chesapeake Bay, USA - CPBay_Sum_15_0.2_DNA | ecosystem: Environmental > Aquatic > Marine > Coastal | place: USA: Chesapeake Bay...
AAACCTGGCATCTCATGTTCGGCTAGGTGAATTTCTTTTCTGCCAAATGGCGCAAGCGATAGATCTGCAACTCGGTAATCTTTGCGTGCTGCCATTGATGATGTCATGATGCTCCTGTTTTATTTTTTTTAAAAGGTCGGTTTAAGGCTTAGTTGAGCCACTCTGGCCATTATTCGCTCGTGCTCGACTTGATTGACGATCGTGGCTTCATCAATCAACATCACAGGGATACCTTGGCGAACTTCGTAACGCATCTGCAGACGAGGGTTGTACAGCATTTCTTCGTCTGAAAGATAAAACAAGTTTCCTTTGTCTTTCGGGCAAGCCAAAATCTCAAGCAATCGCGAATTTACCGATGAATGAGGTGATGACATGGCTAACACGATAACACTTGCGGCAGTTAAGCCGTGATCAACATCAACAACTCAGCCACGTGCTCGTCGCATTCTTCGCGTGTTTTCGCTTCGAGATTCAAGCGCAGTAGTGGCTCGGTGTTTGAAGGCCGAACATTAAACCACCAGGTGCCGCAGTCAACAGTAAGGCCATCAAGGTGATCTTGCGGAAATTTGGCAAACTGCTTTGTTATTCGCTCAATCACTTCTTGAATATTGTCGACCTGCATGTTTATCTCACCACTATTTGCATATTTCTCAAATGGTTTGCGCAACTCAGATAAAGACTTTCCGGTACGACACATCTCGCCGAGCACAACCATCGTCGCGATCAAGCCACTGTCAGCCCGATAATTATCAGCAAAGTAGTAGTGACCAGAATGTTCACCAGCAAACACCGCACCAGTTTGAGCCATCACTTGCTTCATATAGCTATGGCCGTTCTTTGTGCGAATCGCTATACCGCCTAACGAAGTGATCGTCTCGGGCACGATTCGCGAGCAAATTAAGTTATACAAAATCGTCGCACCCGGATTCTCGCGCAAAAATACTGAGGCCAAAAGTGCAGTAGTGGTGCTGCCAGAGACGCTTTTGCCCGTCTCGTCAACTAAAAACACTCGGTCGGCATCTCCGTCGAATGCGAGACCAACATCGAATTCGCCAGCGACCACACGTGCTTGCAGGTCTCGTTGATTGGCAGGCTGAATTGGGTCGGCCGGATGATTCGGAAACGTCCCGTCGAGCTCACCGTACATTATTTCAACTTCGAACTTTCGCAGTCGATCAAAGACCGCCGGTGCAACCAACCCACCCATACCATTTGCAGTGTCTGCGACAACACGCAATTTAGAGATGCTGTCAACGTCGATAAAACTCACGACATGGTCGACAAATTCGGCGAGCATGTTTTTCTTTGTGACTTCGCCACGAGTCTTTGCCGCAGCCGGTCCGTTGCCGTCTAAAACATCTTGAGCGATCGCCTTCATCTCAAGCAACCCATTATCAATGCCGATAGATCTGGCGCCCGACAGACAGCATTTGATCCCGTTGTATTGAGCCGGGTTATGTGAAGCCGTAAACATCGCGCCAGGTGCATTCAATTTGCCTGAAGCAAAATAAAGCATGTCGGTGCTGGCAAGACCAAGATTTATTACATCAACACCCTGCTCGGTAAGACCATTCTCAAATGCTTCGATTAGAGCCAGACCACTCGGACGCATGTCATGACCAACAACAATTGTTTTGGCATCCGAAAATTTTGCAAATGCCACACCAAGCGCGTGCGCCAAAGTTGAATCGAGTTGATCGGGCACTGTGCCACGAATGTCGTACGCCTTGACAACCGCATCTAAATTTGGCACGACAGTAAAGACTAGCGGCTCAACAATTTGCGTTTTCGTTCAACTTGGCGACCACGCCAGCGCACCGCCATTGTGGCCACACCAAGAAACGTCATGAAGAATGCAAAATAATCTATGAGTGAATAGCCATAGTGCAACCGAACATTATTGCTAGTCGGAATCACGACCATCATGTTCGGCGCAACACGAAATGGGCCCTCGGCGTTTTCGACTTTCCAATTCGGAAAATAACTCATTCGCACAAGTACAGGTACACCAACTCTGTCCACAGTGAAACTAATCGCCTCATCTTCAAGCACCGTATTGCTGACCTGAACGGACGACAACTCGACTTTGTTTACCGACTCTGACGGCTTAACAATGTCGACTCTGCGTGACGAATCACTTGGTTCACCTTGGCGGCGATTTAAGTCGACAACTGCTTCAACTTTTTGCCAACTGTCAGGGCCATTGGCAACTGGCACCGCCGCCCAATCTTCGGGGTGCTGAAACCAACTTGTACCGATCTCGAGCCATCGTTCTTTTGGGTCACCGACTTTGCTCGTCACAATCACCGGTTGAACTGACATCGGCACAACCAAATCACTGTTTTCAACTTTGTAAATCACCCATGGGCCACTTTGAGCAATTTTGACTAATGCCGCTTGCATGTTGGCTTGGCTTATTGCCTCGGCAGTAAATGCCATGTAATAGCGAACACCAAGTTCTTGCAGATATCGCACTCCGAGACCCGCGTTGTTGTCGTCATAACGCAACTCACGAACTGGGTTACTGCTCTGTTTCGACATCGCAGCCGCGGTGATGAAGTGATACGGCGTAGTTCCGGCTGCTTCAAAATTTAAACCTTCCATCGAGCCGATACATCCTTTTGTCCAATGCGGCAAGAGCATGAGCGACATCGTCGTGCCGTATTTATTCAGTTCGCCATTGTTCTCCCACAGCGCACGACCACAACCAAGGTTTGGGTCTTGACCAATATTTTTCATCGTCTCAACAACGGCTCGATATTCGGCATATGCGCTCTTGCCCTCGTAGCCAGTGAAGTTCCATCGAGCCCAACCATCAACAAAGCCGTCGTTGGTCGCCTTGGTCGAAACAAAACCCCACTTATATATAGTCTCGCCGGCCGCATTCGTCGTGATTTTGCCGAACGGCATTTCTTGAAAACGAAAACCGATTATGCCGACAACTAATACGGTGAAAGCAGTTATCCAAGACAAGTTGAACTTTGGGTTTTCAGAGATTGATGAGAGCGGTTTGATACCTTCAACAGTTTGCTCGATCAACGCTTTGCGACCGAGTTGCTGCAATCGATAAAACGTCGTCAGCCAAACAGCCGATTGATAGATGCCGATGACCATCATGAAATAGCGCAACAAATATAAGAACGGCAACAATCGCGGATTCCATAACAAGCCGATTACTGGCAGACTTTCGCGCCCGAAATAGACACCCAGCACCAGAAAAATGCAATACACACCCATCCACATGCCTGTTCGATTACGAGTCTTGACGAAATTGACGAACGCAATAACTGCAAAGCCAGTGATGACAATGTCCCAAAACGTTGTCAACGGAAAGTACATACTCCAAAACGAATCACTTGCACCACTTGGGCGGGGCTCATATTTCATGTCGGTCATATATGCATGACCTGTCAAGAACGGCAAAACCCAAAATGACGAAAGCAAAACCGCAGTAATTGAAACCGTTAGCGCCGTCATCGCACTTCGGCGCTCAAACCAAACAGCAGCAAGCAAGACGACGCCACCAAAAACAAATAGCAGAACGATGCCGTGACTCAGCGCACTCAATGCGACGACTAACGCGGTGAGCATTTTGCCGCGATGTTCTTCGAAAGCTCGAATCAAAAGACCAAAACCCAAGACAGCCAACGACAACGAGATCGAAAACGAGAACTCGCCCGCCATTGTCGAGGCAATGTTGCCGCCGTAAATCGTAAAACTCTCGTCATAGAGAAAAACGACTGATGCGAGAGTCAGCAATTCAGGAATTGGAAACAAAAATTTTGCGAACTTGCCAAACAACCAGGTGCACACCGGCAATGTCAAAATGCCCAAAACGGCGATCATCTTAAGTGCGATGCCGTAAGGCAAAATAAGATCAAACAACAAGACTGCCAATGCCGGCACGACCATATAAAACCGATACATCGGAAACCCCGAATACCAGTCGTTGCTCCAACCGGTTAGTCGAAAGTGTGGAAGCAGAAAATCTCGCAAATAAGCAGGACCGTAGACATGGGCGCCCATGTCGCCACCTGTTGGCGTATTGTTTCTCAAAATCAACTCGGGATGCAACGTCATCAGCAACATAAGTGTCGAACCAGCGATAACAATTGCCGAAGTTATCTGCTGAGCTGACCAACGCTTTGAAAATAACTTATTCACTACTGACAAACTCTACACGCGAGCAACTATTGCTTTCTAAAGAATTGCAACTAGCAGCAGACCTGTTGCATTAAACGCAACATGGGCAATTATTGACATACCAAGTCTGTTCGTTCGATAGAAACAAAACCCCAACACGAGAGCAAATGCAAGCAAGCCCGGCAACTCAACGAGACGCAAGTGCACTGCTGCAAACCAAACCGCGGCTATCAACATCGCGACTCTACGACCGAACCGACTACTCAAACTTGACTGAATCAATCCGCGATATACCAATTCTTCGATCAACGGTGCACCAACGACTACTACCAGAATTAAAACGAGCAGCCACAAACCCGTTGCGTTATCGAACAAATCTCGCGCGCGCTTTTCTACGAGTTCTGGAGCAAACTTCTCGGGAAACGCCACGCGAAACGGCCAAGTGACCAAGCCGACCAACAACAACTGACTTGCAATACCAATTGGCGCACCCCAAAGATCAATCTTGCGAAAACTTAAAAAATAGTCATGCGAGAAAACTCCAGTGCCGAATTTTTTAGAAAGAAGGTACAGACCAACGGCAAATGGCACCCAGAGCGCAAGAGCTGAAAGGCCAAGAAACCATTTGGGTTCTTGGCCTTGAACTAAATCTGTGTTACCGGTCGCCACCAAAATCGCCGAACTCAATATCAGCGCAACTACATAACTAGTGCACCATGCGAAAATCGCGATTCTGAGCGTTATTTTTTTTGAACCAACTGGCTCCTGCCCGTACGGCGGAGCCCAAGGCGACTGGTTCATCCCGCGAGGCGGTTTGGCATCACAACTCTAAATCGGTTGCGGCGATCTTCAAGCCTCCAACCCGACGGAGCCGTAATTCTTACACCGTGGCGATCGCACAGGTCATACGCGTGCGGGTCTCGCTCAGCAGTCAAATCATCGATCCATACAAGTGCGCGACTGTATTGATAAGTCAAAGTAATTGATGCGAGTTCGTTGCATGTACAACGTGAGCATCGACGAACCATGACATTTACATTAATTGATGAGACCATCGCCACAGTGGATTTCAATGCACTCGTTAGCCAAACACCCGCCATTGTGTACACCGATAATCGGGTCGTATCATTGAAACCGTGACCAAACTTCCACCACCTCCACCACCAGCAAAACCTTCGTCACCGAAGCGCAAACCTACGGCCCGCAAAAAGCCCGCAAATTTTTTGAACAAAAAATCGAACAAGAGTTCAAGCAATAAGTCCAATGTTAAAAACGACAGCGACAAACCAGGCATGCCCCGTTGGGCAACATGGGCAATCGTCGCAGTTGTTGTTCTGCTGATCGCTGGCCCCCGCATTTGGCCAACAACGACCGCCACAAGTTTTACCTACACCGAATTTCTTGAACTCGTAAAACAGGGTCAAGTGCAACAAGTTGAAATCAACAACTTGTCGAATCAGATCAGTGGCACATTAAAAGACGGTGGTGAGTTTGTCACCACTGGCGCTGTCGCTCTATCTGATGCTGATGAAACTTTGCTCAAAGAAAAGGGCGTCGACTACGACTATTCGACTCCTCAAGGCAACTTCTTCACGAATCTGATTCCGCTGTTACTTCCTTTCATATTGATCATGGGTTTCTTTTTTTGGATGCAAAAGCGCGCCATGGGTCAAGCCGGAAGCATCATGTCGATCGGCAGAAGTCGTGCGAAAAATTACAACGCAGACAAGCCGGCAACTACCTTTGCTGATGTCGCGGGCTACGAAGGCGTTAAGCAAGAGATTCGTGAAGTTGTTGACTTCCTTAAAATGCCTGAAAGTTTCAAAGAAATCGGTGCACGCGTTCCAAAGGGTGTGCTCTTGGTCGGCCCTCCGGGCACCGGTAAAACTCTTTTCGCTCGGGCGGTTGCAGGTGAAGCAGGCGTCGGCTTTTTGTCGGTAACTGGTTCTGACTTCATGGAGATGTTCGTCGGCGTTGGTGCAAGCAGAGTTCGCGATCTCTTTCAACAGGCAAGAAAAATGGGGCGCGCAATTATCTTTGTAGATGAAATCGATTCAATCGGTCGTAAGCGTGGTGCCGGTCTTGGTGGCGGTCACGATGAGCGTGAGCAAACTCTCAATCAATTACTCGCCGAAATGGATGGCTTCGAGACAACCGAAGGTGTCATCGTGATGGCCGCAACAAACCGTCCCGATATTTTGGACGCTGCCCTGTTGCGACCAGGACGCTTCGACCGACAAGTAATCATGCCGCTGCCTGAATGCGAAGAACGCCTCGCAATTCTCACGGTGCACTCAAAAGCGAAGCGAATGGGCACCGACGTCGTACTCGACACGATGGCCAAAGCCACGCCGGGCATGAGTGGCGCCGATCTTGCGAACTTGGTTAACGAGGCTGCATTGCTTGCAGTACGTCGCGGTTCAAAAGTAATTGAACATATCGACTTCGAAAATGCTCGTGACCGTGTGATCATGGGTGCTCGCCGCGAGAGTTTGATTCTCAACGCAGAAGAAAAACGAGCCACTGCATATCATGAAGGCGGACACGCGGTACTTGCAACTATTTTGCCTCACAGTGACCCGTTGCATAAAGTCACAATTTTGCCGCGCGGCATGGCACTCGGTGTTACGTGGACTCTTCCCGAAGAGCGACACACATATTCGCGCGATTACTTCAAAGACATGATCTGCAAAGCAATGGGTGGTCGCGTTGCCGAGATGGTCGTCTTTGGTCACCTAAACAGTGGTGCTGCCAATGACCTCGAACAAGCAACTTCTATCGCCCGCCGCATGGTGCGTGAATGGGGTATGAGCGATGCGGTCGGACCAATGGCCTGGAGTTCACAACAACAAGTGTTTCTGGGTGAAGATCTAATGACAAACGGTCGCGAGTATTCAGACGAGACTGCGCGCATGATCGACTCTGAAATCGGCTTGATCTTGCGCGAACAAGAAGCCCGAGCCAAGGTGTTGCTTGAAAAAAACCGCGCAGGCCTCGACCTGGTCGCCCAATCTTTGCTCGAACAAGAAACTATTGACGGCGCGACAGTCGCTCGCCTAGTTCAAGAGGGCCTCGGACGACCTCAAATTGTTGAACCGTCGCCTGGTACCACTCCTAAAACGAGCGAATCAAACGAGAACTAAATAATCTCAGTGGTCGTGATTTTCATCACGACATGACGGTACATCGCTCAAAACTTTTGGATCTCGACACTTGGCAAGTGCAGCCCAAAGGTCGGTCGCTGTTAGCGGTCCGACTGTTGCGAATCTAACTATTCCTTCAATATCAGCAATCACGGTCGTTGGCACAGAATCAATCTGGTATCGCGCATGCAAGTCGCGCATTTCGAGGAAGTCGACAATTTCGACAGCGACTTCGTTACTCTCTAGCACTCGAGCCTTTGTCGCCACATCACGGCACGCATCGCATGTTGATGAAGTAAACACCGCAACTAACCACTTCTTGTCGGCCATTGAGAAGTCTTTTAAGTTCAACTGAAACGGCACCGCCCCACGCACTTGGGCTGGCGCGTCAGATTGCCGCCGACGCAACAAAAAGCTCGTTCCACCAGCGAGAACTAAAACCAAAAGCGCAAGAATAGTTCGCACTATTTGCCCGCAACTGCCGCGATGCCACTTGACCGGTGAGGCAACGCGAGCACACTCGAAACACCAATTAGTTCGTGCCCACGATTCACTTCGCGTTGCACGACAACTTCATTGTCGGCCTCAATCAAAATAGGCAAATCTGCGCTGGCAATCGGAATCTTGATTTCTAAAACGGCAGCGGCACCCAACTCGATTTTTTCGAAGCCTTCAATTGCTACAGATCCGGCAGGCCCAATTGTTGAAACTTTGAGCGTTGTGGCCAACGAAGTTGCGTTCAGAATAACCAACGTTCCGCCCGCTGCCGGCACCCCGCTTGCAACTGTCCAGGTTCGTGATGGCGCACCAACTGGCGCACCAAAAGTTGTTGTAGTGCCAGTCTTTTTATCTTCTCTGCGACTTATAACTTGCTCAACAACAACAAATTCGACTGCCGAATCTTCATCGCTAGTGACAAAGTCATTGGTGATGCTTGAAACCACAACTCCGTAGCGGCCATCGGTGACTGCTGGCAACTTCGATGTAGCCAGTGTTGTCACACGTCCTGCCGGAATCGTGAGTACGAGTGGCTCACGAAAAATCTCTTCCGCGACGCCGGTCAAAAACGCGACACTTACTGATTGGTCTTGTTCAGTTGGATTAAAAACGACTAGTTGCTCATCGGTATCAGGATCTTTGCGTCCGCCAGCAAACCACCATTGTCGACTAGTTGACGCAGCACCAAGTGAAGTTGAATAACCCAGACGACCACGACCAAGAAAGTGTTGTAACTTGCCGGCCACAAATCGACCTGAAGTTGCTCTGACTGAAACCGCCAGCACACTTTCATTGCGCGCACCTTGGTCGCCCATCGACAGTGAATAGATGCGTTCTGGCTCGATGATGATTCCTTTTAGTGAGGCGGGCTCGCGTTTGCCATCGGCAGTAACAAAACTTATGTCGACGACGGTCGCATCCGGAAATGGATTGCTCAGCAAAACATTGAACAAGCTGTCAGCACCTGTGAATCCGTCGGCAAAGAACCATCTATCTGACGGCTTGTTGGCACACAGTGATATCGAATCGCCAGCCGGATGAATGATTCGTTGCTCAACAGCAGCTGCGCCGTTATCAAGTTCGACTACCGCGCTGATGAACTTGCTCTTACGACCACCCGTTGCATCAATCACACCGCGAGTGAATGGCTGCACAATTAGTTGTGCGACCGCCGCTGGTTTGTCGCTCAACAAGAAGGTTACTTTGCCCGTGATCGGAATATCTGTCGAATTAGAAACGACAATCTCACTCGAAACTGTTTTCTCTAATCCGGGCACGCCCGGACAAAACCACGAAGTAGACGACTGCGAATCACCTGCGACACTTGGCATCGCCGAGATGCCGAAGACATTTTCAGACTTTCGCACCGATTCAGTCTCTAGACCTTGATCACTGGCCTGGTTAACAAAAATCAAAGCAACAAAAGCAGTCGCCAAAATTACAAGAGTCGATGCGTATCGCAGGTTTAACTTCTTCATCGTTTCGCCATATCAATTTTTTGATCTTGTCGCACGGCGTCAAATAAAACAGCGACGTCATTTGATTCGACTTGTCGCATTCGTCGTCTGAAGCGAGAAAAATTCGCGGCAAGCATTATTAAGCAAAGCCAAACAATTGCCTGAACAACTAAATAAAAATATCGCAACGGCGAAGTCTGGTACTGCAAACTTAGAATCCCAGCGATCGGCGCATCAAACGCCGTAGAAGAGCCAAAAGCAACTCGAGGCGCAAGTTGCGCGTCATCAACTATTAGGCGCCAACGCGAGTCAAACGGGACTGCGACATGAACTGTTCCGCCAGCAAATTTTGCTCTAACTTTTTTATCAGCGACAGAATTTTTATCGATCAATAGAGCACTCTGAGACTTCAGTTCTTGGCTGGTCAAGCTAAAGTCGCTTACTTGCTGGCTTGCGACAGAAGACACTTCGTCTAAGACGCTGATTATCGGCAACCAAGTGACATCTTCGAAAATTACCAAATTGCGAGCGAAATAAGTTCGACGTAAGTCAAGTTGATTTGATAACGACTCAACGAGACTTAAAGCTGCCGAAGATGGAAGGTCTCCCAGTGGCACCACGATGAATCGAATTGCAAGTGGAGAAATCAAACGACCAACCCGTACTGTGTCATCAGCGATCAAAGATTTGAGCGCACGTTGTGCCACAAGATTCATCGATGTTTCTTGAGGAGCCCAGTTTGAACTGAAATTCACTGCCCCGTCGTCAGCAACACCATATGAGATCTCAGAGTTCACAGAGTTTGTGGCGACCGGCAACAAATCGCGCTCACCTATATAAAGTGTCCGATAATTGCCCTCCTTAGGATTGTCGGGCAATTGTTCAAGCAACTGTGGTACCAAAGTTTCGGGCTGGTTCCAGCGACCGTCGGTGACACTCAAAAGCGTCGGAGCAATCATCATTGCGATTGCGAGTGGCACCAACAAACTAAGTGAGCGTCGCCAATCAGAAGCTCGAGTCAAATTAGTTTCGGCAAAAACACTGAGACAAGTTGCTACGGCTAGCGCCAAGCCGCAAGCAACGATCGCCAACATCACCGCTGGCTCAGGAAGCGCAAACGGCAATCGTCCACGGTCGTCAAGCACAACCAATAACAGACCAAAAACAACCAAAACTGAAGATCGGATTGCCCACAGTCTGCGCCAGCCATCGGCAACGACCAGAGCGCAAAATACACAGAAATAAATGGCGACCACCAAAAAACCGCCACGTGTGTTGCCAAAATCAAGTCGGGCAAGCGAAATCAAACCTATTTTTCTGTCGGTGACACCTTGATCACCGGCCAGTAGGTGCCACCAACTGCTCGAAACGAAATGCATCGACCACGGCAAGTTAATAAATAACGAACCAATTAAGCCCGTCAAGCCAACTAGTAAAACGCTGAACAATTTTGTTGCAGAAACCCCACCTAAGAACGACGCGAAAACCCACAAGCCAGTTATCGCCAAAAACAAGATGGCAATACTTGGGGTAAATGCAAAGACAAGCCCAAGAATCAACAACAGTCCAGATACAAGTTGGGTTTTTCGAACCAAACTCTGATCTTTTCCATCTTGAAATCGATTCAAGATGTCAAACAACCACGGTGCCGCGGCAATACAAATCAATGCCGAGAACCGACCACGCGCGATCGCGTCATACGAAAGCGGCAACGCGGCGTAGACCACTGCCGCACCGAGCCGTACTCGGGTGTTGGCAAATGCACCACAGAGTCTCCACATACCAATCAGACCGACAAACAACGAGCCAACAATCATCAGAGTTTGCAACAGCGCAAGATTGCCAAATAGAAAATACGATGCGAGCGCTATTAGTCCGAGCCCAGTTGGATTAGCAGATGCTTCGCCGAAACCGCTTGACCACCAGCCTGATAGAAAATTTGTAAATACCGAACTCGTTGATACTGATCCGTTCTCAAACGGCAACATCTCACCTATCACTCGAGACGAGTCGGTAATAATCTCTCGACTACCAACGAGAATCAAAATCGTGACTGCTAACAGCACCGTGCCTGCGGTGCGCGTCGAACTCTGTCTCCAACGCTTTTTGGTTTGAACTAAGGATGCGATTTCACGAGACGCCAAGGCTCGACGATGACGAATGAATCTGGTCAGACGTGCTGAGCCCTTTACTTGAAGCTTTGCGATCTCGCTTGCTGCAACGCGCCTCAATGGCCGAACTTGCCGTCGTCTTTGCCAGATATAAGAAGCGTCAAGAACAAGTGCAACCGTGGCGCGAAAACTGGCCAACGATTCGCGAAAGGTGCCTGTGAAGACGCCAAGCACTGTTTCAATCGCTGACGTCAGCAACATCTGCAGCCAAACAAATGGTAATCGCCAACGACTAGTCAACGTTGCAACCGTACGGGCACGATTTCGTGCAGCACTCGCGCGCGAGATCAAGTTTGGTGAACGAGTTTCGAAACTATCGATGTGTCTTGCGACGGCCGTCGGAGACACAAGAACTCGAGCCCCGCTTAGATGCGCGCGCCAACAGAAATCTAGATCTTCTCCGAAGAACGAAATGTCTTGACTGAAACCGTTTAATTCGCGAAACAAGTCTGAACGCACGAGCATGCATGCTGAACTTACGAAAAATACATCGCGTACGGCGTCGTGTTGCTCTTGATCGCGTTCATTTTGCTCAATAAACGGATCTATCTCACCGCAACGATCAATGCCAAAACCCACGGATTGTAAAAGTGTGGGCTTATCCCACTGCATCAGTTTTGGTCCGACGACCGCCGCATTCGAGATAAACAGCTCTTCAACCAGCTTTCGCACCGTATCCGTCTGCAAAACGACGTCATCGTGCATGATGCAGAACAGACACTTGTCTCCATCGACAATTCGTTGTAATTCATTGATTAGGCGCCCGAAACCGGGATTTCCTTCAACAATGCGAACCACTGCATTTGGCAGCACTTCACTAATTTTGGTTGCAACAGCATTCGCATCCGTTGTGTCGACACCAGAACTAGTCAATTTGGCGGTCAAGAAAAAAACACTGTTGAGGTTCGGATAATCCTGGCTAGCAAGACCTGCTAGAACTTCGTCAAACCAAGCGCCCGGTTGGTGCACGACCATCGCCGTGACTACTAAAGGTGCGGCAACCGTTTGATTTTTTGAATCCGCAAATGACTTATTACTCACGATGCACTAAGACTACTAATTCGAGACAAACTACTAACCTTGATCTGAATGTCTCGACAACCAGTTAAATCGGCATCATCTGCTGATCAAAAGCAGGGTGCTATTCCTGAAGGCACTATTTCTATTGGCATCGGCCTGCTTATTGCGGGTGTAACGATTTATATATTTTTCAAAATCGGTCAGCAGGCACTGGGTCAAGAAGAATTCAAACCACTTGTTTCGCTTTGGTTCGTTATGTTTGCGATAGTGCCTGGCTTCTTTCTGCCGGTCGAACAAGAACTAAGTCGCGCGATTGCCCACCGTCGCGCACTGGGTCAAGGTACGACCCCAGTCGTAAAAAAAGTTGCTCTTTTATGCAGTGCAATTGTGGCTTTTTTAGTTGCGTTAATACTCGTGCTCTCTCCGGTTATTAATGACAACCTCTTTGAAGGTCAGGCAGTTATCACCGCAAGTTTGGCTATCGCAATCGTCAGCTACGGCTTGCTCTATTTCACCAAAGGACTCTCATCTGGCTTGGGCAAGTTTCCCGCGTATGGCTTCATCGTCGGTTCAGATGGCGCTATCAGAGTTGTCGCTTGCACGATTCTGTTAGTTGCCGGCGTCACTGCACTTTCTGCGTATTCAATAATTATTGTCATCACGCCAGTCATCGGTGTAATGGTTGTTTATCTTGCCGGACAACTGCGCACCGACCCAGGCCCACCTGCTGCTTGGTCAGAAATTACAGAGAATCTTGTCTGGCTACTCGGCGGTTCAATTTTTGCGGCTGCACTTGTCAACGCAGGACCAATTACCGTCGACTTGCTCGGTGACAAATCTGATGCCATTCGAGTCACTCAATTCGGTAATGCAGTGCTATTAACTCGAGTGCCATTGTTTTTGTTTCAAGCAGTTCAGGCGGCTCTGTTGCCTCGATTGACACGACTTGCTGCCCGAGGCGACCTAGACGAATTCAAAGTTGGGTTTCGCCGGCTAGTGATGCTCGTTATCGCTGTTGGCGTAATTGGCATAGTTGGTGCATTTTTGTTTGGTCCGTTTTTTCTCGACCTGGTTTACGGCGGCGGCATCGACCGACGAACACTCACGCTTCTCGCAATTGCAAGTGCCATTTACATGATGGCTTTAGCGATTGCCCAAGCGGTCATCGCCTTGCGCGGTCATCGCCATGTTGCCTTGGGTTGGTTATTGGCATTCATAAGTTACGTCGTTTCGGCCTGGACGGTCAGCGACGATCTCTTCTTGCGCGTCGAAGTCGCACTCGTCGTAAGTTCAGCCGTCGCTCTGCTCTATTTTATTTTTAGTCTCAGATTGCTCTTGCGCTCTGGCGCCAAAGTCGACGTCGCATCAATTACTGAAGCCGTTTCAGAGCGACCAGTCGAACCTTAACTTGATCTGTTATTGGCGCGCTTTGTTTCGTAATCGATGTCGTGTCGAACCATCATCTCAATTAACTCGTTGAACCCAACTTTGGGTTGCCAACCGAGTTTTGTCTT
>Ga0129342_1000809_pt1 | contig 13869 bp, 8 predicted proteins | sample CPBDNA_5_FD_94426 | JGI IMG/M metagenome (GOLD analysis project Ga0129342, IMG submission 94426) | Freshwater to marine salinity gradient microbial communities from Chesapeake Bay, USA - CPBay_Sum_15_0.2_DNA | ecosystem: Environmental > Aquatic > Marine > Coastal | place: USA: Chesapeake Bay...
CTGCCCTACTCCGATCCGCTCATGGACGGCCCGGTCATCCAGGCGGCCGCCGATCGCGCCTTGCGCGAGGGCACGACACCGGCCGACGTCATCGCGATCGCGGGCAAGGTCGCGGATACTGGCGCAGCGACCGTCGTGATGTCGTACTGGAATCCCGTCGAGCGCTACGGGGTGGACCGTTTCGCGAGCGAGCTCGCCGCGGCCGGCGGCTGCGGGGTCATCACGCCCGATCTCACCCCAGAGGAGTCCGCCGCGTGGACGGCGGCCACCGAGTCGCACGGCATCGACCGGATCTACCTCGCCGCCCCGTCCAGCACCGATGATCGCCTGCGCGTGGTGAGCGGTGCGTGCAGCGGCTTCGTCTACGCCGCATCGACCATGGGCGTCACGGGCGCGCGCACCCAGGTCTCGGATGCGGCCGCAGGTCTGGTCGAGCGCATCCGCGCGGCTACCGCCCTGCCCGTGGCCGTCGGACTCGGTGTTTCCACGGGGGAGCAGGCGGCCGAGATCGCGCAGTATGCCGACGGTGTGATCGTGGGTTCGGCGTTCATTCGGCTCATCCAGGAGGCCCCGGACCACGAGGGCGCCCTCGCGGCGGTCGGCGCCCTGGCCCGGGAACTCGCGGCGGGGGTGCGGCGTCGCAGGACCGGGGATATCCCCGTAACGTAGGGGCCCGGCACATCGGGGCCGTGCCGCGCGCATCGGCGTACATCGGAAGGGACCAGCATGGCGAAGGAACGCGAGTCCAAGAGCACCCGTGAGAAGGCGGCTGCCGCTCGCGCGGAGCAGATGGCCGCTGAAAAGCGCCGGGAGCGCACCGTGCGCATCATCGGCGCTATCGGCGTCGTGGTCGTCGTCATCCTCATCCTCGGCCTCGCCATCGTCGTGCCCCGCATCTCCGGTGACGACTCCGCCAACGGGGGCACCCCGATGCCCGCCCCCGACCCCAATGCCGCAATTCCCACCGGTGTCTACGGCGCCGACGGTGTCGCCCCCTGGGGCGTGCCGGTGGGCACCGCTCCCGAGAGCGCACCGCTGCTGGAGCTGTGGGAGGACTTCCAGTGCCCCGCGTGCGGGTCGCTCGAGGAACTCAACGGCGCGGGCATTCAGAGCCTGGCCCTCGACGGCTCGGTGCGCCTGATTTACCGCCCGACGGCATTCCTGGACAACAACCTCGGCAACACCTCGTCCGCCGCCGCCATCAACGCCTGGGGCTGCGCCATCGATGCGGGCAAGACGCTCGAGTACCACGATCTGATCTACGCCAATCAGCCCACGGTCGAGGGTGAGGGCTGGACCCGCGAGCAGTTCATCGGCTTCGCGGAGGAGTCCGGCATCACCGGCGTGCCGCTCGAGCAGTTCAACGACTGCCTCACGAGCAATCGCTACCTCGGCTGGGCGGCCAACTCCACCCAGGCGTTCTACGACGGCAACGTCGAGGGCACGCCGCGCGGCTACCTCAATGGCACCGCGCTCGACGGAGCCCAACTGGCCGATCAGGGGACGCTCGAGGGACTCGTCCAGGAGGCTGCGGCCGCGCAGTAGGCGCACCCGCCGTCGATCGACGTGGACCTCATCGCCTTCATCCCGAGCCCGAGCCAGGGCACGTGGAATCTCGGCCCGCTACCTCTGCGCGCCTACGCGCTGCTCATCATCCTGGGCATCGTCGTCGCGATCTGGGTTGGCTCGAAGCGCTACGTCGCCCGCGGCGGCAGTGCGGGTGTCATCGGCGACATCGCCCTGTGGGCGGTGCCCTTCGGCATCATCGGCGGCCGGCTCTATCACGTCGTGAGCGACTGGCAGCTCTACTTCGCCCCGGGGGGCTCGGGCATCGTCGGAGCCCTGAGGATCTGGGACGGGGGGCTGGGCATCTGGGGCGCCGTCGCGCTCGGTGGCCTCGGTGCCTGGATCGGCGCACGCCGTCTCGGCGTCGCGCTACCGCCGATCGCTGACGCGATCGCGCCCGGCATTGCGCTCGCGCAGGCCATCGGCCGCTGGGGCAACTGGTTCAATCAGGAACTCTTCGGCGCGCCCACGACCTTGCCGTGGGGGCTGGAGATCGCACCGCAGTATCGCCCCGAGGGCTACGCCGAGTTCGAGACCTTCCACCCGACATTCCTCTACGAGTCGCTGTGGATGCTCGCCGTCGCGCTGGTGCTGATCTGGGCCGACAAGCGATTCCGGATGGGCCACGGTCGCGTCTTCGCGCTCTACGTCCTGCTCTACACCCTCGGTCGGGTGTGGATCGAATACCTGCGCATCGACACCGCCAACACCATCCTCGGCGTCCGGCTCAACGTGTGGACGTCGATCCTGGTGGGCCTCGGTGCGCTGATCTACCTCATCGTCTCGGCGCGCATGCGACCCGGACGGGAGGAGGTGTTCCCGCCGGCGAAGTACGTCGAGCGCGAGCGCCTCGAGCAGATCCGCGAGGCCAAGGCTGCGCCCAAGGAGGCAGCTCGCGTCGTCGAGGTCACCCCCGGGGACCAGGCGTCCTCGGCGGAGGAAGCCGCCCCACCGAAGGACGCCTCCGCGTCGGACGGCCCGGACGAAGTGGACACCTCCGGACGGCGTCCATAGTCTTCCTGCGTGACCCGCTCCCGCATGCCGCTCGCCCTCACCGCCGCCTTATCGCTCAGCCTGCTCGTCCCCGCAGAGGCCCAGGCTGCGCCGACGGTGGCAGGTCCGGCAGCCGGGCCCGGCGGGTCGGCCAAGCCGCCCCTGTTGGGCTAAGCCGGCCTCGCTCGGCTGACCGGGCCACCCCCTCGGGCCCCCTGCTAGGGTCCGTGCCACGGGCCAACGACGTCCCGTCATCACCCCGCCTCGGTGGGGCCGATCGACGTGGAGGAGTTGGCCTTGTCCATTGCGAAGCCCGCACTGCCCTACTCAGCTCTGCCCACCGCGCAGGGCCTCTACGACCCCTCCGCGGAGCATGACGCCTGCGGCGTTGCCTTCATCGCGACACTCAGCGGCTCCCCCTCGCATGACATCGTTCGGCTCTCGCTCACCGCTCTGCTCAATCTCGATCACCGCGGCGCCTCGGGTGCGGAGCCGGATTCCGGCGACGGCGCGGGGATCCTCATCCAGGTCCCTGACCGATTCCTGCGTCGTGTCATCGGCGAGGCGCTCCCGCCGGCGGGGGAGTACGCCGTCGGATTGGCCTTCCTCCCCGATGATGACGACTCCGAGCGCGCGACGTGCGCGCGCATCGAGGAGCTCGCGGCAGAGGAGGGCCTGCGCGTCGTTGCATGGCGCGACGTGCCTACCCGACCCGAGGGGTTGGGTCAGACGGCCCGCAGCGTCATGCCGCGCTTTCGCCAGCTCATCGTCGCTGGTGGGTCAGGACCCGTCATCGGACTGGACCTCGAGCGGCGTGCATTCTGCCTGCGCAAGCGCGCCGAGCACGAGACCGACGCTTACTTCACGTCGCTGTCCGGACGCACGCTCGTCTACAAGGGGATGCTCACGACGCACCAGCTCGGTGAGTTCTTCCCCGACCTGTCCGATCCGGACGTGGAATCGACACTCGGTCTGGTGCACTCGCGCTTCTCGACCAACACATTCCCCTCGTGGCCGCTCGCGCATCCCTATCGTCTGATCGCGCACAACGGCGAGATCAACACCGTCAAGGGCAATCGCAACTGGATGCGCGCGCGCGAGGCCATGCTCGAGTCCGACCTCATCCCGGGCGACATCACGCGGATCCTGCCCATCTGCACCCCGGGGGGCAGTGACTCCGCGTCCTTCGACGAGGTTGTCGAGATGCTCCACCTCGGTGGTCGGTCACTGCCGCACGCCGTGCTCATGATGATCCCCGAGGCGTGGGAGAACGACGTCGACATGGACCCGGAGCGCCGGGCGTTCTACGAGTACCACTCGACGCTCATGGAGGCCTGGGACGGACCGGCCAATGTGTCCTTCACGGACGGCACCCTCATCGGAGCCGTCCTCGATCGCAATGGCCTGCGCCCGGGTCGCTTCTGGGTCACCGACGACGGCTTGGTGGTGCTCGCCTCCGAGGCCGGCGTACTCGAACTAGATCCGGCGTCGATCGTGCGCAAGGGTCGACTCCAGCCCGGGCAGATGTTCCTCGTCGACACTGCCGCTGGTCGCATCGTCGAGGACGCCGAGATCAAGTCCGAACTCGCGACGGCAGCGCCGTACGCCGACTGGCTGCACGGTGGTCTCGTCCACCTGGACATGCTCCCCGATCGCGAGCACATCGTGCACCCGACGGCCTCGGTCGCGCGGCGTCAGCAGACCTTCGGCTATACCGAGGAGGAGTTGCGGCTCATCCTGTCGCCCATGGCCACGGCCGGCATGGAGCCGATCGGTTCGATGGGCACCGACACGCCCGTGGCCGCTTTGTCCGCTCGCCCCCGGCTGCTCTTCGACTACTTCCAGCAGGCTTTCGCGCAGGTCACCAATCCACCGCTCGACGCGATTCGCGAGGAGATCGTGACGTCGCTGTCGACGGTGATCGGCCCCGAGGGCAATCTGCTCGACTCCACCCCGGCGCACTGTCGCCAGGTCGTGCTGCCGTTCCCCATCATCGACAACGACGAACTCGCCAAGATCCTGCACATCAATTCCGACGGTGATCTGCCCGGCTTCGCCGCCGCCAAGGTGAGCGGGCTCTACGACATCGACGGGGGTGCCGCAGCCCTGGAGTCCCGGCTCGAGGAGATCTTCGCCGAGGTGGACGCGATGATCGAGGGGGGCGTGCGCTTCATCGTCCTCTCCGACCGCGACTCGACGACCGACCTCGCACCGATCCCGTCGCTGCTGCTGTGCTCGGCCGTCCACCATCACCTGGTGCGTCGCCGTACGCGCACCCAGGTGACGCTCATCATCGAGGCCGGCGATGTACGCGAGGTGCACCACGCCGCACTCCTCGTCGGCTACGGTGCGGCCGCCATCAACCCCTACCTTGCGATGGAGTCGGTCGAGGACCTGGTCTATCGCGACATCCTCACCGGTATCTCGCCGGAGAAGGCTGTCCGCAATCTCGTCAAGGCGCTGGGCAAGGGCCTGCTCAAGGTGATGTCCAAGATGGGTGTCTCGACCGTGGGCTCCTATCGCGGCGCGCAGATCTTCGAGGCGGTCGGGCTGTCGCACGAACTTGTCGAGCGCTACTTCACGGGCACTGTCTCGCGACTCGGCGGCGTGGGCCTGGATGTCATCCACGCAGAGGTGCAGGCCCGACACGACATCGCCTACCCGCCGAGCGGCATCTCGCCGGCGCACCGCCGTCTCGAGGTCGGTGGCGAGTACCAGTGGCGGCGCGAGGGCGAGCCGCACCTGTTCGATCCCGAGACCGTCTTCCGACTGCAGCACGCGACCCGTGACAAGCGCTTCGACATCTTCCGCGAATACACCGATCGCGTCGACGGGCAAAGTCGCCGTCTCATGACTCTGCGAGGCCTGTTCGACCTCAAGGAGGGGGAGCGCGCTCCCGTCCCGCTCGACGAGGTAGAGCCCGTGGAGTCCATCGTGCGCAGATTCTCGACCGGCGCCATGTCCTACGGGTCGATCTCGCAGGAGGCGCACGAGACCCTGGCCATCGCCATGAACCGGCTGGGCGCGAAGTCCAACACCGGCGAAGGCGGGGAGGATCCCGAGCGCTTCGTCCCCCTCGACAATGGCGACTCCAAGCGCTCGGCCATCAAGCAGGTCGCCTCGGGTCGCTTCGGGGTCACGAGCGAGTACCTCGTCAACAGCGACGACATCCAGATCAAGATGGCCCAGGGCGCCAAGCCCGGCGAGGGCGGCCAGCTGCCTGGTCACAAGGTCTATCCGTGGGTGGCCAAGACCCGTCACTCCACACCGGGCGTCGGTCTCATCTCGCCGCCACCGCACCACGACATCTACTCGATCGAGGACCTGGCGCAGCTCATCCACGACCTCAAGAACGCCAACGACCGGGCGCGCATCCACGTCAAGCTCGTCTCCGAGGCCGGCGTCGGCACGGTCGCGGCCGGTGTCGCCAAGGCCCACGCCGATGTCATCCTCATCTCCGGTCACGACGGGGGCACCGGCGCCTCGCCGCTCACGTCTCTCAAGCATGCGGGCACTCCGTGGGAACTCGGTCTCGCGGAGACGCAGCAGACCCTGCTGCTCAATGGACTGCGCGATCGCGTCGTCGTCCAGACCGACGGGCAGCTCAAGACCGGCCGGGATGTCGTCATCGCCGCGCTGCTGGGAGCGGAGGAGTTCGGCTTCGCCACCGCCCCGCTCGTGGTCATGGGATGCATCATGATGCGTGTCTGCCACCTCGACACGTGCCCTGTTGGCGTCGCGACGCAGAATCCCGAGCTGCGCGCACGTTTCACCGGATCGCCTGACTTCGTCGTGACCTTCTTCGAGTTCATTGCGGAGCAGGTGCGCGAACACCTCGCCGCGCTCGGCTTCCGCAGCCTGGACGAGGCGATCGGACGCGTCGACATGATCGACGCTCGGCCGGCCGTGGATCACTGGAAGGCCAGCGGGCTTGACCTGAGCCCGATCCTGCATCAGCCCAGGGTCGAAGGCGCCCGGCGCTGCACGACCACCCAGGATCACGGGCTCGAGCGAGCGCTTGATCGCGAGCTCATCGACCTGTGCGCCCCGGCGCTCACCGATGGCGAGCCGGTGCGTGCTCGTTTGCCGATTCGCAACGTCCATCGCACTGTCGGCACCATGCTCGGCGCCGAGGTCACGCGCCGCTACGGCGGTGACGGCCTGCCGGAAGGCACGATCGACCTCACCTTCGTCGGGTCGGCCGGGCAGTCCTTCGGGGCCTTCCTGCCGCGTGGCATCACGTTGCGACTCGAGGGTGACAGCAACGACTACGTCGGCAAGGGGCTGTCGGGAGGCACGATCGTGGTGCGCCCCGATCGCGCGGCGGCGTTCCCCGGCGAGGACAACATCATCGCCGGCAACGTGATCGGCTACGGCGCGACGTCGGGAGCGATCTTCCTGCGCGGGGTCGTCGGAGAGCGGTTCGCCGTGCGAAATTCGGGTGCGACGCTCGTGGTCGAAGGCGTCGGCGATCACGCGTGCGAGTACATGACGGGGGGCCGCGTGCTCATCCTGGGTCGCACCGGGCGCAATGTCGCCGCGGGCATGTCCGGTGGCACGGCCTACGTCCTGGACCTCGACGTTGATCGCGTCAACCCGGACATGGTCGACCTCGAGACGCTCGGTCCCGACGACATCGAGATCGTGCGCGAACTGCTGCGCCAGCACGTGGAGGAGACGGACTCGCCCGTCGCGCGCCAACTCCTCGACGACGAGGCTTTCGATCGGTTCACCCTCATCATGCCCCGGGACTACCGTCGGGCCCTCGAGGCGCAGCGCCGCGCCGTGCTCGAGGGCCGGGATCCCGCCGACGCCGTCATGGAGGCCGCTCGTGGCTGACCCCCGTGGATTCCTCACCACCCCGCGCGAGACACCGACGCGTCGCCCGGTCGACCTACGCCTCATGGACTGGCGCGAGGTCTACGAGCCGTTCGCCGCCGAGCGACTGCGGGACCAGGCCGGGCGCTGCATGGACTGCGGCATCCCCTTCTGCCATAACGGCTGCCCGCTCGGCAATCTCATCCCCGAGTGGAATGACCTCGTCTGGCGCGATGACTGGCGTGCGGCCTCCGAGCGACTGCACGCGACGAACAATTTCCCGGAATTCACCGGTCGACTGTGTCCGGCGCCGTGCGAGACCTCCTGCGTGCTCGGCATCAACGCCGATCCAGTGACGATCAAGCAGGTCGAGGTATCGATCATCGACCGCGCCTGGGACTCCGGCTGGGTGGAGCCGCAGCCCGCGGACCACTCCACGGGCAAGGCGGTGGCTGTCATCGGCTCCGGACCCGCTGGGCTCGCCGCCGCGCAGCAGCTCGCTCGCGCCGGACACACGGTGGTGGTCTACGAGCGTGCCGATCGCATCGGCGGCCTCCTGCGCTACGGCATCCCGGAATTCAAGATGGAGAAAGGGCACCTGGATCGGCGCCTGCGCCAGATGGTCCAGGAAGGTGTGAAGTTCCGCCCCGGTGTCGAGGTGGGCGTCGATGTAAGCATCGCCGACCTGCGCAAGCGCTACGACGCGGTCGTCATCGCCGTCGGCGCGACGCGCTGGCGCGATCTCGGGATCCCCGGCCGCGAACTCGCGGGGGTCCATCAGGCTATGGAGTATCTCCCCGGCGCCAATCGGGTGCAGGAGGGGGACATCGAGCAGGCGCCGATCGACGCGCGCGGCAAGCACGTGGTGATCATCGGTGGCGGCGACACGGGCGCCGACTGCCTCGGGACCGCGCATCGTCAGGGTGCGGCATCGGTGACGCAGCTCGAGATCATGCCGACGCCCCCGGATCACCGTCCGGCCGAGCAGCCGTGGCCGACGTACCCCATGACGTATCGAGTCTCGAGCGCCCACGAGGAGGGCGGAGACCGCGTCTTCGCCGTGTCGACCGAGGAATTCGTGGGGACATCGGGTCGCGTCACGGGCCTGCGACTGGTCGACGTCGATTGGAGCCAGGGCGCTCCGACGCCGGTCGACGGGAGCGCGCGGGTGATCCCGGCGGACCTGGTCTTCCTGGCGATGGGCTTCGTCGGCCCCGAGGCTGGCGGACTGGTCGAGGACCTTGGGCTCGAACTCACCGATCGCGGGTCCTTCGCCCGTGCGGACGACTACGCCACGGCCGTCGACGGGGTCTTCGTCGCGGGTGACGCCGGGCGCGGGCAGTCCCTCATCGTGTGGGCCATCGCCGAGGGGCGTGCCGCGGCCGCCTCGGTGGATCGCTACCTCACCGGCGTGACGAACCTGCCCTCGCCGATCCCCGCCTCGGCGCGACCCCTTACGGTGTAGTCCTCGCTGTATCCGCTTACATCCCGGTGAGGAGACCCATGCGCCGCGCCAAGATCGTCGCCACGCTCGGGCCGGCAACCAGCTCCTACGAGCAGATCCTGGCGCTCGTCGACGCGGGCATGGACGTCGCGCGGCTCAACCTCAGCCACGGCAGCTACGCCGATCACAGCTCGGTCTACGACCATGTGCGTCGCGCGAGCGACGTGTCGGGTCGGGCCATCGGCATCCTCGTCGACCTCCAGGGCCCGAAGATCCGACTCGGCCGATTCGCGTCCGGGCCGGTCCTCCTCAGCTCGGGGGACACCTTCACCATCACCACCGATGACGTGCCAGGCGATCGCGACATGGTGTCGACGACGTACTCCGGTCTGCCCGGTGATGTCTCGGCTGGCGACACGATCCTCATCGATGACGGACGCGTCGCCCTCGAGGTGACCCGGGTGGACGGGCCGCGGGTCGTGACGCGGGTCACCGAAGGTGGACGTGTATCGGACAACAAGGGGCTTAACCTGCCGGGCGTCGCCGTGAGCGTGCCGGCCATGTCCGAGAAGGACGTCGATGATCTGCGTTGGGGCCTGAGGGCGGGCGCCGACCTCATCGCCCTGTCCTTCGTGCGCTCGGCTGCCGACATTGCCGACGTGCATCGGGTCATGGATGAGGAGGGCGTGCGCGTCCCTGTCCTTGCCAAGGTGGAGAAGCCGCAGGCCGTCGAGAATCTCGAGGAGATCGTCGCGACCTTCGACGGCATCATGGTCGCGCGCGGCGACCTCGGCGTCGAACTTCCGCTTGAGGCTGTGCCCCTCGTGCAGAAGCGCGCGATCGAGTTGTGCCGGGTCGCGGCCAAGCCGGTCATTGTCGCGACCCAGATGCTCGACTCCATGGCGACCGCGACCCGACCCACACGCGCCGAGGCCAGTGACGTCGCCAACGCCGTCCTCGACGGTGCCGATGCGCTCATGCTGTCGGGGGAGACCAGCGTGGGCACTCACCCGTCACTCGCCGTCGAGACGATGGCGCGCATCATCGCCCATGTCGAGGACAACGCGCTCGATCGTCTGTCGCACCTGCCCGCTGACCCTCCGGGCTCGACAGCACGCGCACTCACGAAGGCTGCTGTCGACGTCGCAGGCGCGGTGAGCGCTGCGAGCCTGATCCCCTTCACTGAGACCGGCTCCTCTGCACGCCTCATCGCGCGCTGGCGCGCTCCCGCGCCGATCCTGGCCTTCACGCCCAACCCGCGCGTACGCAGCCAGCTCGCCCTCGTCTGGGGTGTGGAGACCTTCCTGGTGCCCTCGGTGGCTCACACCGATGACATGGTGGTGCAGGTCGACCGAGCCCTGCTCGACATTGGCCGGGTCACCTACGGAGACCGCGTCGTCATCGTCGCCGGTGTGCCCCCGGGTATCCCCGGCACCACCAATGGCATGCGTGTTCACCTGATCGGCAGCGGCGGCAAGGGCGGCGGGGTATAGCGTCCGCGCATGCCTGACGGTGGATGGATCGAGGCAGCGCTCTTCGGGGCGCTCGCCCAGTCCGCGCTCCTCGTGGGTGCGCTCCTCGTCTGGAAGTTCCCCGGGCTCCAACGACCGGTGATCGTCGGCGGGCTCATGGCCTTCGGCGCGGGCGCGGTGATCTCCGCTGTCTCCGTGGATCTCGTCTCGGTCTCCTACGACGAGGCCGGTGCCCTGCCCACCGCCATCGGCATCGGGATCGGCTGCCTCATTTACTTCGGGATCATCGCCTTCCTCGAGCGTCGCGGTGAGGCGGAGCAGCCCGGCGTCGCCATCGAGGCCGAGATCGAGGAGGAGATGGCAGTGGCGGGCGCAGTCGCGGCCCAGCCACCGGTGGAGTCGCACGGTGCGACCGCTAAGGAGGCGCGCAACCTCACGATCGGCATGGTCATCGACGGCGTACCCGAGTCGATCGCCATCGGTCTGACCTTGCACACCGCGAGCGTCGGTGTGTCCGCTGCCCTCGTCGGCTCGGTCTTCATCGCCGCGATCCCCGAGGCCATCGGTGTCGCCGCAGCGCTGCTGGCGGGCGGCATGATGCTGGGTCGTGTCCTGCTGAGGTTCTCGCTGATCGTTGTCGTCGGTGCCGTCTTCGCCGCTGCCGGCTATTCCCTGCTCTACGGAGTGCCAGACTCCTTGCAGGCCATCATCCAGTCGATTGCCGCGGGCGCCCTGCTCGTCGTGGTGATCAACGAGATGATCCCCATCGCGGTACGCAGCGTGAAGGCGTGGGCCGGTCTCATCGGTGCCGCGGGCTTCGTCTTCGCCGCGATTCTCACGTGGGCTGCGGGCGGCTAGAACCCTGGTGCCATGGCCCGGCACGTCAGCAGAGTTCCCTCGCGGGATCGGCCGCGCATCCGGCAGTGACGTCGGGACGCACCAGGTGCCCCACGCGCCACAGCCTCCCGAGCCCATGGGCGCGCCTGCGATTGCCGGTGACACGGTCGGCTAGGGTCAACGCAGACATCCTTTAACGACCCGTCCAGCGAGGCGGGGAAGGAGGTCAGCCATGACGGCTGCCGACATACCCGCGCCCACGGGGCGCCCCACCGCTATCCCGGAGGGGCCCGGCGGATCGGCCACCCCGCCCCATCCCGACGGCGCCCGGGTCCTGGACTCCGACGACATCTCGCGCATCCTCGGTCGCATCTCCCACGAGATCCTCGAGCGTGCCCACGGCGCACAGGACATCGTCATCCTGGGGATCCAGACCCGCGGCGTACCCCTGGCGCGACGGATCGCGGAGCGCATGACCGACATCGAGGGCTTGCCCGTGCCGGTCGGATCGCTCGACATCACGATGTACCGCGATGACCTGAGTCTGCGGGGTGCGCGTCCGTTGCATGCCACGGACGTACCCGTCGACGGCATCGACGGGCGCCTGGTCGTCCTCGTCGATGACGTGCTCTTCTCGGGCCGCACCATCCGGGCAGCCCTCGATGCGCTCAGCGACCTAGGCCGGCCACGTGCGGTGCAACTCGCCGTGCTCGTCGATCGGGGGCATCGCGAGTTGCCGCTGCGTGCGGACTACGTCGGCAAGAACATCCCGACCTCGCGCGATCAGGCTGTGCGCGTGCGGGTGCAGGAAGTCGACGGGGCCGACGAAGTGGTGGTGTCCGGATGAGCACCCACCTGCTCAGCGCGGCCGACCTGTCACGCGACGAGGCCATCGCGGTGCTCGACACGGCGGCGGAGCTCGCCCGCATCTCCGGGCGCGCCGTCAAGAAGCTCCCGACGCTTCGTGGACGCACCGTCGTCAACCTCTTCTTCGAGGACTCCACACGCACGCGCATCTCGTTCGAGGCCGCCGCCAAGAGACTGTCGGCCGACGTGATCACCTTCAGTGCCAAGGGTTCGAGTGTGTCCAAGGGCGAGAGCCTCAAGGACACCGCACTCACACTCGAAGCCATGGGGGCCGACGCCGTGATCGTCCGGCACGGTGCGAGTGGCGCTGCCCACCGACTCGCGCACTCAGGCTGGATCGACGGAGTCGTCGTCAATGCCGGCGACGGTACGCACGAGCACCCGACCCAGGCGCTGCTCGATGCCTTCACGCTGCGTCACCACCTTTCGGGAGGTGAGGGGGCGCTCGACGGTAGACGCGTCGTCATCGTGGGCGACGTGCTGCACAGCCGCGTCGCGCGGTCCAACGTCCTGCTGCTGCGCACGCTCGGGGCCGATGTCACGCTGGTCGCGCCGCCGACCCTGCTGCCGGTCGGCGTCGAGTCCTGGCCCTGCGAGATCTCCTACGATCTCGACGCCGCACTGCCCGGAGCCGATGCCGTCATGATGCTTCGGGTGCAGGCCGAGCGGATGAATGCCGCCTACTTCCCGTCCACCAACGAGTACTCCCGCCGCTATGGGCTCGACGTCCGTCGCGCCAACCTGCTCGCCGACGAAGGCATCGTCATGCACCCCGGTCCGATGAACAGGGGCATGGAGATCACCGCGGAGGTGGCTGATGGTCCGCGGTCGGTCATCGTGGAGCAGGTGACCAATGGCGTCCACGTGCGCATGGCTGTGCTCTACCGGCTGCTCGGCGCCGCCGAAGGGTCCGGGGACCCGGCAGAGCCGGCCCTGTCTGGATCGCTCGAGGAGGCGGCGTCGTGACGACTCATCTGCTCAATGTTCGCCCCTACGGCGAGGACCCGGTCGACATCACGTGGAGCGATGGTGTGATCACGTCGGTCGTCGCGGCAGGCACGGCGGAGGCAAGGCCCGACGATGACGTCATCGACGGACGAGGCCTGATCGTGCTGCCAGGGTTCGTCGACCTGCACACCCATCTGCGCGAGCCCGGTCGCGAGGATGCGGAGACCATCGCTTCAGGCACCGCCGCGGCTGCTCTCGGCGGCTTCACCGCCGTCCACGCCATGGCCAACACCAACCCGGTGGCGGACACCGCGGGTGTCGTCGAGCAGGTCTGGCGACGCGGCATCGAGGCAGGGCGCTGCGACGTGCACCCGGTGGGTGCCGTCACGGTGGGTCTCCAGGGCGAGCGGCTGGCCGAGCTCGGCGCCATGGCCGACTCAGCCGCCCGAGTGCGCGTCTTCAGCGATGACGGGGTGTGCGTGAGCGATCCAGTGCTCATGCGGCGTGCGCTCGAATACGTCAAGGCCTTTGACGGTGTCATCGCCCAGCACGCGCAAGACCCGCGTCTCACCGAGGGTGCGCAGATGAACGAGAGTGAGCTTTCCGGCGTGCTCGGCCTGCGTGGTTGGCCCGCGGTCGCGGAGGAGGCGATCATCGCCCGCGATGTGCTACTCACCGAGCATGTCGATTCACGGTTGCATATCTGCCACGTTTCGACCGCGGGTTCGGTGGAGGTGGTGCGGTGGGCCAAGGCCCGTGGCATCCCGGTTACCGCGGAGGCCACCCCGCACCACTTGCTGCTGACCGAGGAACTCGTGGCGTCCTTCGATCCGATCTACAAAGTCAACCCACCGCTGCGTCGTGCGGAAGATGTGATGGCACTCCGCGAGGCCGTGGTCGATGGCACCATCGACATCATCGCCA
>Ga0129342_1000810_pt1 | contig 13853 bp, 13 predicted proteins | sample CPBDNA_5_FD_94426 | JGI IMG/M metagenome (GOLD analysis project Ga0129342, IMG submission 94426) | Freshwater to marine salinity gradient microbial communities from Chesapeake Bay, USA - CPBay_Sum_15_0.2_DNA | ecosystem: Environmental > Aquatic > Marine > Coastal | place: USA: Chesapeake Bay...
GGCCAAGTTGGAAAAGAAGTCACCGGCGAAAATCGCTGAGTCTTTGGCGGAGGAGTTAAAGGCGACGAAAGATTCTCTTGGCTTAGAGCTGGTCGAGGCTGTGAACGCCTATGTTAACATTCGCTTCAAATCGGATTTACTTGGCCGCTGTTTGATGGAGCAATCGGGGCAAGCTCTTGCCGGAAGTGAGTCAGCTCTAAGTTCTGAAAAAATTGTTGTAGACTATTCGTCTCCAAACATCGCCAAACCTTTTGGCATCGGACATCTTCGATCAACCAATATTGGAGCGGCGGTTTGTCGAATGTATAAAGCATTGGGTGCTCAAGTCGTTCGAATCAATCACATCGGCGATTGGGGCACTCAGTTTGGAAAGTTGATCGTGGCTTACAAGAGATTTGGAAGCGCCGATTTTGTGAAGGGAGACCCGATCAACAATTTGTTTAAACTCTATGTGGAGTTTCATGAAAAAGAAAAAGAAGTTCCTGCGCTTTTAGATGAGTCTCGTGAATGGTTTGTGCGACTTGAAAAGGGAGACGATGAAGCTCGAGAGCTTTGGGGTTGGTTCAAAGATGTCAGCTATCATGAATTTAAAAAGATTTATGAGCGCTTGGGGGTAGAGTTTGATTTTATTACGGGCGAGAGTTTTTACAATCAATTGATGGAAGAGAGCGTTCAGCGATTAGAAGAAGCTGAACTTCTGAAAGACTCTGAGGGCGCTAAGATTGTTGATCTTGAAGCTTACGGTATGCCGCCTTGTTTGATTAAAAAATCAGACGGCTCAACTCTTTATGCCACTCGTGATTTGGCAACGGCTGAATATCGAATGAAGACTTTTCATCCTTCAAAGTTGGTTTATGTGGTGGGCTCTGAGCAGAAGCTACATTTTCAGCAGGTTTTTAAAGTTTTGGAATTGATGGGCTATTCATGGGCTAAAAATTATGTGCACGTGGATTTTGGCTTGATTAAATTTCCAGACGGAAAAATGTCAACTCGTCAGGGAAAAATCATTCTTTTAGAGGATGTTTTGAATCAAGCCGAGCAAGAGGCTCTTCGCATCATTGATGAGAAGCAAAACGAAAGACCTGAAGAAAAGCGACTGACCCAAGCAGAGCGGTTAGAGGCGGCCCGTTGGATTGGGATGGGCGCCGTGATGTTCTTTGATCTAAAATCTCGAAGAACTAAAGATATTCTTTTTGATTGGAATGAGATTTTAAGTTTTGAGGGAGACTCAGGGCCCTATTTGCAATACACAAGTGTTCGTTTAAAGGCCTTGCTTGAGCGAGCCTATACGGAGTTTCCAGAGCTTCGCTCGAACCAAGAAAGCATTCCCGCGCTGGCGACGGAATCTGAACGAGAATTGGCACTGAGTTTATTGTCGTTTCCTGCTCACGTTGAGGCCGCAGCCCGTGAGTTTGAACCCTCGATTGTTTCAAATGCGCTTTTAGATTTAGCGGCGGTCTTCAACCGATTTTATATGAATGTCTCGATTCTCAAGGGAGAAGAGGAACTAAGAGCTGGACGACTTCAATTGGTTCGTCTTTGTTTAGAGAGCTTAGAGTGTGGTTTGGGTTTGCTTGGAATTAAGTGCCCAAATAAAATGTAGAAAATTTATTCTCCCATTTTAAAAATGACATCGTTTGAAATTTCTGTGCCTTTGAGTTGCTGAGCAAAAAGGGCCGCCTCTGCGCTCTCTTCATCAAAACCTCGCCCTAAAATCACTTCTAAAATTTTCTTTGTCTTTCGATCAGAAACACCAAACACGATTCCGTTTGGAAACTTTAGCGCAAGAATCTCATATCGCGATGAAAATGGACTATGGCGCTGTATTTCAAGATAGACCTCAACGGCATGACCTGCGAGAGGAATCTCGCTGGACTCTAAATTGACGTCAACGACCCAAAGCCCATGCTTTGCGTGAACGCGCTGAAGTGAATAATGTTTCAGCACGGCATCGAGTTGATCCATGCTTAAGCTCGTCGGCATATGATTTAACTCTGAGAGAGATTCAGCGCAGGGCTGCTCTCGAAAAGAAGAGGGCTCTTCAGCATAGAGGCACTGCAAAATGCTCCAACCAAAGCAAAACAAGGCGCCATAAACATTTCTTTTCAATTCAGCATCCTCCCCATGTATTCGTCACACTATAATCAAAAAGCAAAAGGGGAGGCTATAAAGAAAAATCCAGTGATTCCAACACTTTATTCTCTCAAGCCGGGCGTCAGTTTTTTGACAATAGCATCACTGAGAGCCAAGAGTTGGGGCCTCATGCCAGATGCGGAGCCCGATTTCAGACTGAAAGTTTCGATGCGCCAGTGTCAAAAGACTAACGCTCTGCAAGAGCTTTGACGCTCGACTGCGCTCATTAGAAAAAGCGCTGTAACTTTTGTAATTTGAAAATCATTAGTAATTTGAAATGCTTATTTGGATCTTCGGTTTCTGATGCAGCTTTTTTTATGCTCGGCACAGCTCTTGCAATCCCTTAACTGAGGCGAGCGCATGATGCGCTTGATAAGTTTTCATCATAGGAGCGAGGGAGGAAACCAACATGAGCAAGAAGATTGTAATTAAGAAGTACCCAAATAGAAAACTCTATAACACCGATACAGCAAGCTATATCTCTTACAGAGATATCGTTGAAATGATTAAGACTGGTCACAGTGTGATGGTTGTTGATAACCGCACCAAGCAAGATATAACCCGATTTACTTTGACTCAGATCTTGTTTCAAAAAGAGCGAGAGTTTCTTAAGAGCTTGCCAGAGAGCACTTTAGAATCAGCGATCAAGCAAGAGCGTGGTTTGATCTCTCAAAGCCTATCGACTTTTGGAGAGGCAAATCGTGCAGCTGGTTTGGGTGCTGCAGCAAACGCTGGAACAGCAGGTACGGCCGCTGTTGGCGCCACGAATACGGCAAACTCTGGAAATTTAGGTTCAGCGAATAATTAAAAGTTTTATCATTCACCGAAACCTTAATCCCGGAAAGGCGGCTCTATGCCGCCTTTCTTTTTTTGGCGCGGCGTGTCGTGCCTCCGCACTTGAGCTATGTTATTCTGACTTTCAGGGGGAGGTTAGGTCGTGAAAAAAGGACTTTTTGTTCTTTTTGTTTTGTGTGCCTTGGCGGGTCTGGCCGAAGCGCAGGAGTCAAGATTACCAAGAGCAATGGCGAGCATGGGAGACAGCATTTCTGAAGCCATTCTTGCCGACTTTAGTTTTGAAAATGGTCTTCCCACATCAGAGATGTGGCGCATGGTCGGCTTAGGAACCATCTCAAACAAACAAGAAAGAATTCAGGCCTTTCGAGATCATTATGCGGCGAAAGGAAAAGTTTGGTCGACGGGTGATGATGAAGAAAGTTTGGTTTATTCGCACTTTCAAAGATTGAGGGAGTTAAACCCGCATATCATTGCAGAAAATTTCGCAGTGGCCGGATCTGAGAGCAAGGAGCTAAGCCCTCAAGTCGATAAACTACTTCAATATGAGTCTGAAGCAGGCATTCAGTTTGACTATCTCACTTTGATGATTGGAGCCAATGATTTGAAGCAAGATCGAGTAGAAGAGATTCCACCAGCGCTTCAGTTTATTGGAAACATTGAATCTCAACTTAGAAGAATTTTAGAATCAAGAAGTCAGTACACTTGGATCTTGTTAGTCGGTCTTCCAGATATATTTCATATTTTTGATGAGACGAATGATCTTGTCGTAAAAAGTATTTTAGGCAAAAGCTTCACCTGTTATGGATTGAGAAAAACGATCTATGGTGAAAGTCCACTTTTTGAATCACAAGATTCTCAGCATCGATCTCAAATTAAGAGCCTGTTTGATCAATACCATGATGGTTTGTATGGTCTTGTTGAAAGACTTCAAGATGAGTTTTCTTTTGTTGAAATGAAAGTTGTAGATCGCTACGAAACCTCTCAGACAGCGGTAAAATCAATCAGCATTGATTGCTTTCATCCATCTGAATTTGGTCAGGCTGAGATTGCAGAAATCACCTGGAAAAAGGGGTTTTGGTCGACTTGGTATCCAAAATTCTCTTTGAACTGGCCGTGATTTTTAGTTTTCGACTTTTTTTCGTAGATCTTTTTTTAATGACTGCATCTTTTTGTCTTTAAGTATTTTCTCTTTGGCTCGCTTGTGCCTTTTTTGCTTTTGCTTTTTTTGCTTGTATCGACGCTTCGCTTCTTCTGACTTTGTTTTGTTTTTCTTTAGGGCCAATTTTTCTGTCAGAATTTTTCTTGCGAAATAACGATTGTCAGATTGAGAACGAGTTTTTTGACACTTTACTTCAATGCCGCTAGGCGCATGAAAAAGATAAACACATGAACTGACCTTGTTTACGTTTTGGCCCCCTTTGCCTGAACTTCGAATGAATTTTTCAGTCAGGTCTTTCTCAAAGATTTGAAGTTCTGACATGATGCTTTGAAGTTTTTGCCATTTTTCAGGACTAATCATGCGAGTCACTTTCTAAGGCTTGGCCTTAATTTGATATCTTTTTCTCTGATTCATATTAAACTATAGTTATGAAAGTTTGGCGAAAATGTAGTTCGTGCAAAAAAGAAATTCCCTGTCGTGCGTTTTATTTTGTGTGCTCTGTTTCAACTTGCCGGCAAAAAAAGACAGACTATGCGTTTTGCTCGGTGGAGTGTTGGGATGCCCACATTCCTGTAGAAAGACATCGCGGAGATGACTTTAGTGCGATCGAGAAAAGAGCGCCTGAATCAGCCGAAAATGTTTCATCACCTCCGCCAGCCAAGCGCATGATTGTGAGCGCATCTCACCAAGCGCCCGAGTTCAAAGATGTTCAAACGGATGTTTTAGTCGTGGCTTCGAAAGTAAAAAAATATATCAGCGATCGAGCTCAAATGAACACAAGTGCCTCAACAATGGGTGCACTAACAGAGCGAATCAAAAGACTCTGCGACCGAGCCATACAAAATGCGCGAGAGGATGGCCGAAAGACGGTCATGGATCGCGATATTCCCTGAGGTCTAGACTCAGCTTGATTTCGGTCTTTAATTTTAGTTAAACCTCCGGAATGAGGTTTAAGTTTCATTCGTTTTTCGTATTTTCTTTGATTCTCTTTAGTTTCGACGGCACTCAGTTAAGAGCCGAAGATTTGGTTTCAGATAGGGGTTTAGTTTGGGGTGCCAATTTGGGGCCCTCTCTATTTTATGACGATCAGCTTTTTGCGAGAGAATCAGATTTTAGCGTAGGCTTAGGTGTCGATCTCTTTGCGGGTGCGGCCTTTAACGATAGGTTCGCATTGTTGGCCTTTATTGATCTTCATTGGGCGAGAGAAGATGTGGGCTCAGCGGTGGTTGAGGTCATCAATTTATTCATGGGGCCCGTAGGGCATTATTTTTTCAACGATCAATGGAGTATGCAGGCGGGGCCTGGCTTTGTGCTTCATCTATCAAAAGCCGAAGTTGATCTCAGCTACGTTACTGAAGTGGGTCGAGATCGTGGAGGCTTTGGAGCTCTATTGGGTTTGGGCTATGAGTTCATGAGAACAGCACCTTATTCCATCGGGGCCTCTCTTCAATTTTTGCCACAATGGTTTCGACCTTCTGACGGTGGTTTTTCTTACATTGTGGCCGGTGGCTTAGGGCTTTCTTGGTATTAAAAGGGGTGCTCGATGAATAAACCTAAATTACTTTTTAAAAAGTTGTTAGCGGCGGCGGTTTTGCCGTCTTATCAAACGAAAGCGGCGAGTGGATTTGATTTTTGTTCTACTGAGCGAGTCATCTTAAAAGCGGGAGAGGTCAAACTCGTGCCGACGGGCTTAAGTGTGGAAATTCCAGAGGGCTATGAATTGCAGGTCAGAGCCCGCTCAGGTTTGGCGGCCAAAAAAGGGGTGTTTCTTGTGAATGGCATCGGCACTATTGATGCCGACTATCGCGGCGAGATCAAAATAATTATGTCAACTTGTAGTTCTGAGCCGGTGATTCTCGAGGCAGGTGAAAGAGTGGCTCAAGGTGTTTTGATGGCCGTAGAGCAAGCTGAGATTTCAGAAGCCACTGAACTTTCAGAGACAGAGCGGGGCTCTGGCGGCTTTGGCAGCACGGGAACTTTTTCTTAAGCTCTAATTTTTAGCTCTAAAGCTTTTGTTGAATTTTTTTGTGGGCCATGAAGAGCTTCGTCTAACTGCTCTTGCAGGGATTCATTCAAGCGAGCACTCATCTGTTGAATCACTTTGGTGGCGGCAAAGCATCCGAGGTAGCCAGATTCTCGAAGACTATTGTTATTGGATAAGCCGAATAAGACGCCTCCGGCAAACAAGTCTCCAGCTCCAAGTTTGTCGATCAATGGAACATCCCAAGTTCCAATGCTTTCTGTTAAATTTCCAAAATCAGAGCTCAAGAGAGCGCCGTGTGAGCCCACCGAAACAAAAATAAACTCACAAAGATTTTTTATCTTCAAAAATGATTCCTCGACACCGTGACTCTTAGAAAAGGCTTTGACTTCGCTTTCATTACAAAAAAGTATGTCGACAAATTTCTCCGTGAAATCCCAAAAATCATTAAAATGTCGAACCACGCAGTGCGAATCACTTAACGTCAGTGCTACTTTTTTTCCGGCGCGCTTGGCGATCTCAGCGGCTTTCCAGCAGGCAGCCTTCGCAGAGGGAGAGTCCCATAGGTATCCCTCGAGATAGGTGATTTTTGCTTTCTCGTGATCTTCAGGCAAAATGTCATCGGGAGACAGAGCCTGTGCCGCGCCTAAATGAGTGAGCATGCTTCTTTCGGCATCTGGTGTGATAAAGGCAAGGCAAGTGCCGGTGCTCAAAGAATCATGAGGTGCGGTCGAGAAAGAGACGCCAATTTTTTTTAAATCTTTCTGATAGGCCTCGGCATTTGAATCAGAGCCTAGCTTGGCAACCAGCTTAGCACGGCCACCGAAATTGGAGATTCCCGCCAAACTGTTCGCGACACAACCGCCAGAGCTTATCTCTAAGGGTAGTTTTTTTTCTAAAAGAGAAGAGAGCAAGGTTTTTTGAAAATCTATGTCTACGAGCTGCATTGAAGCTTTTAAGATCTGATGATCCTTTAAAAACTCATCGGGCACGCGAACCTGCATGTCTAAAAGAGCGTTTCCTAAGCCAACAACGTCAATTGAATCTGAGCCCATCACCTCACCTCTCTTCGGCGATAGTAAAGCTTATAAATCAATTTTAAGTAAAGCTTTGATCTTTTCTCGCTCTCAAAAACTTATTAGGCTCTCAGGATGAATTTTAAAACATTTAAAATTAAAGATTTTTCTTCACAGGCGGATAAATTTGAAAAGATTCTGATCATAGGATCTGAAGCTGGCTTGAAATCTCTAAAAAAATGGCAGAGCTCTTTGGGCGAAGATCTCACAAGTCGACTTCAAATGCTCGTCGATCGTCACCGAGCTCAATTGAAGCCCAGCTTTAGTGCGACAGCGACGGCAAATCGCTTAAAATCCCCAGATGTTCATCTCGCGATCTTGGATTCAAAGTTGAGCATGTTTAACCGCTTAGAGTTTTTTCGATCGCAGCTTAAAACGGCTCTTTCAAAAGAAACGAAGTCTCTTGGGATTGTCTTTTTAGGCTTAGAGGCCCTCGAACAAAGCTTGGCCGAATGCTTTGCTGCGGCCTTATCTGCACGTGTGGCCCGTTTGCCTCTTTATGGAAAAAAATTAAAAGATCAAAAGAGCTTTGAGTTAAAAGAGGCGAGTGTTTTTTGTTCCAAAAATGTTGAGGCGAACTTGCGATATGGATTTCAATCGGGTGAGGCTTCGAATCGAGTTCGTGTTTGGGGAATGACTCCTCCGAATGAGCTAGACCCTGAGAAGTTTGGAAAGATTATCAAAAAGATTTGTGATCAATATCGCTTCACTTTTAAATTTTATTCGAGCTCCGAACTTAAAAAAATGGGAGCGGGGGCTTTCACGGCCGTCGATCAAGGCAACCCCGATTCAAAGGGTGGAATTTATGAAATCACTTATTCTCCGAGGACGGCGAAAAATAAAAAGCCAGTGGCTCTTGTAGGTAAAGGGCTTTGTTTCGATACAGGGGGATACGACATTAAAACCGCTTCTTATATGATCGGAATGAAGGGTGATATGCAAGGGGCTGCGGTCGCCTTAAGCACCTTGGTGGCCTTGGCTGAATTAAAGATTCCTCTTCGGGCAAAGGCCTTCTTGGGAGTCACTGAAAATCATATTTCTCCAAAGAGTTATAAGCCGGATGAAGTGATTGTTTCTCTCAACGGAACGTCTATTGAGGTTGTTAATACCGACGCCGAGGGAAGAATGGTTCTCGCCGATGTTTTGACAATGGCTTCAAGAACAAAGCCGGATATGATTATTGATTTTGCCACCCTCACAGGAATGGCGATTTATAGTATCGGAAAAAATTATGCTGCTGCTTTTACGAATCAAGAGAAGTGGCACTCCATGATCATTGAATCAGGTAAAAATGCAGGAGAGAGGGCCTGGCCGTTTCCGATGGATAAAGATTATGACAAGCTTCTAGAAAGCTCTATTGCCGACACACTTCAATGTTCGAAGGCCCGCGGAGTTGATCACATTTTGGCGGCGATGTTTTTGCAGAAGTTCGTTGAGAATGATACGCCATGGGTTCACATTGATTTGGCTGCCGCTGAAAAAGCGGGAGGTCTGGCTCATGTGGATTCTGAATTTACAGGCTTTGGGCCTCGGTGGGCTTTAGAGTTTTTGCGACAAAAATACAAATTCAAAGTGTGATCGAGGCAGCTAGAGATCGAATAGATTTCGATGGCTAAAAAATGCCGCCCTTTAAAATCCATTCGATAAACCAAGGTGTTTCGCCCGTGGCCGCCCATTGATTGACGCCATAGAGAAACAAGCCTCCAGCGACTCCGACGGCTAGAGCTTGATCGAGAAATGAGTGAATCACAGTATGAAATCGACGACTTTTTATCATGTTTTGAAGGTCTCGATGAAACAGCAGGCTTTGTTGCGGAGTGAAAGCCTCATCGATCCATAAAAGTTTTTGAATTTCTTCAGACATGAATCCACGAGTTTCTAAAGCGAGTAGTTCTTGAATGAGCTGATGCCGCAGATGGATTTTTCGTTGCTCGATAATTTTTATTCGATCTTTTTTAAGAACGCTCAAATACCACTTTTTCAATCCTGAAACTTCGGTCTTCATTTCATCATTCGCAGCCTTCAATTTCTCTATAATCTTTCTTATTCGTTTTTCATGCGAGTGAAGAGCCTGTTCTTTTTGAAGCGCTGAGAAAAATCCATCAATCTGGTTGAGACCGATTTCAAGAGGTTGAGAGCCGATGATATTTGAAATGAGGGCCACTCTTGAGACCTCACTTTCAGAGAGATCTAAATCTTCTTCTCTTTTTGAAATCGATTCTAAGATGTCGCTTAACTCATTTTGAAATCTCTTTTTGAGCCATTCAAAGTTTTTTTGATCTTGAGCGAGCGGGCGCTCTTTAAACAAAAAATTCTTAGACTTTTGAAGGCTGGGATAGACCACGGCACAGAGTCCGACCGCTCCCAAGCAAGTGATCGGAGAAATATTGTAAGTCGTGTCGGTGAGGCCAAGGCTATGAAGCCCATTAAAGAGAGCCCAAAACCCGGGAATGATAAGACTTCCAAGTGCTGTGTTAAAACCAGCTCTCACCCAAAACTCTTGCTTTTTTGAGAGATGATGAATCGCTGAAAAACTCTCAAGAGCAAAAAAGTGGGAAGCGAGAGTGAGGCCCACATCCATCGGAAGGGTGATAGCAAAGCTTGGGCTCAAAAATGGATTTTGAAGAGCTAAGCTTTTCATCGCTTGAGTTCCACTCAGCCACGTGCCTCCCCAAAAAATGGTGGTGTCAACTGACGAAGAAAAAACGTTTTGATCAAGAGCCCATTGAGATTTGTCGGCGATTGAAATTTGCTGAACAAAACTTTTGCAGTCAAATTTTTGCGCAGCAATCTCTTGGGGGATAAATAAAAGAAAAAGAGACAGACTATAGAATATAAACTTTTCGATCATCTTTACGCGTACCTGCGAGGTTTCTAATGTTTCCGATCAATAAAACAGAATTAGTCTTAAAATGAGACGCGTTTAAAAGCAATAGGTCTTTCAATGGGGTAGGGAATAGCCCGTCAGGGCCCGAAGAACGACGCCCCCCATAAAGCCTACCCAAATGCTCTGATCGATAAAGCCAGTCATGGCGAGTCGCATGCGCTTACGCTTTTGGCGCTCATTCAGTTGACGATGAAGCTCTAGAGATTTCAGCGCATCGAAAGGCTCACCCAGATTTAAAGCTATTTGAATATCTTCTTGGTGAAGACCCTTATCATGAAGTTGCAAAAGACTTTTGGTAAGGCCGAGTCTCAGACTTGCCTTTTTTAGATCACGCGTTTCTGAAGAAATCGCTTGAATACTTTTTTTCAACTTTCCATGGCTTCGAAGAGATTCGCTTAGTCGCTCTTCGTAGGGGATTCGTAGTCGAACCACCTCCATCATGCTGAGCACAAGATTTTCAAATTCCGCTTGAGAGAGTTCAAAGCTATCAGCACGAGTCTTAGCCGCAGTTTCAAGAACATTCATCTCATCGGGAAAAGTCTCCCAAAGCTGAAGCCAACGCTTGTGATCTCGGCGCTGAGGGACGTGTTGGAAAAAATAACTCTTTAAATAAGGAGCGACTCGATAGGCCGAATATAAAAGAGCCAGTGCGCCGAAAGCTCCCAGGGGTTTGATGACCTCACCATTCATCCAAGCTTCAAAACTTTCCACAGGGGCTCCTGTCGCAGCGGCTGTGATCGTCCAAATCGGAAGAAGAATGCTCATGGCCATCGTGGTGTTAAGTAGAGCGCGTCGTTTGTAATTTTGCTTTCCATCAAATAGCGCCTTAAATTTAGCCGGCACTCGGCCCAGAGAGATTTGATGGGAGAGCATTGTCAAAACCACATCAATGCTCGTGTTGGCGATAAATGCAGAGCCAAAAGCTTGATGAGAGCCGAGCAAACTTTGTGCGGCTTCTGAACCGCTGAGCCAAATCACCGAGTTCATCGCAACAGCGCTCAGTGAGCGATCTCGATGTTCCCAGTCAACGGGCTTTGATTCTAAAATTCCAGCGAGAAGGCTTTGACAAGTTGAATTGGCAAAACTAGAACTCGAGAAACTCAGAATTCCACTGAAAACAAAAACGAAAAAAACTAATTTTTGGAGATGACCCCTCATCATCTCAACCCCCTTCTTCTATCGAAACTCCTAGGCTACACAAAAAGCTTTTGAAAAAGCAATTGATAGCTTGCATCACGCGAAAAAGACTGTTGGCATGGCTCGATCATGTTAGAGAAGCTAAGCCCCTCGCAGTTAAGGGCTCTTCAAAAATTGAATTCTAAGTCAAATGTCTTTTTGACGGGCTCTCCCGGAACGGGAAAGAGTTTTTTGATTCGCTATTTTTTGCGCACTCAGATTGAAAAGATTCCCGTTTTAGCGAGCACAGGAGCGGCAGCGATTTTAGTGGGCGGTCGAACTTTTCACAGTTTTTTTGGTCTAGGTCTCATGCAGGGTGGAGCAGGGCTGGTTTTTGAAAAAGCCATGAAAAATAGCCGTTTGAAGAGTCGGCTTCGAAAGACTCAGACCTTGATTATCGATGAGATTTCAATGATCTCGAGTGAGGTCTTAGATTGTGCCGAGCGAATTGCTCGTGGCGTGAAAGATAGTTCTGAAGCTTGGGGTGGAATTCGCGTGATTTGTGTGGGTGATTTTGCACAGCTTCCGCCGGTGCGAAGAACTGGTGAAGTCGACTGGGCTTTTTTGGGGCGAGCTTGGGAGCGATCGGCCTTTGAATCGGTGGCGCTCACAGAATGCCTAAGAACGGAGGAGGCCGATTTTTTGAGAGTCTTAGATAAGATTCGCTGGGGTGAAGTGGATGAAGAAGTCGAGACCTTATTGAATGAGTTAAAAAAGAAATCCCCCAAAGAAACGAGCCCTCGTTTGTTTGCAAAGAGAGCTCAGGCCGAGCGGTTTAATTTAGAGAGGCTAGAGGCTTTGCCGGGCGAATCGGTGGAATATCTCACAAGATATTCGGGTCAAGATCGATATTTGGAGGTTTTAGAGAGAGAAGCTCCAATTTCATCTCGAATTGTTCTCAAAGAAAATGCGCAAGTGATGATTCGAATGAATGATCCAAAGCAGCGTTTTGTAAACGGCAGTGTGGGCCGAGTAGTCGAAATGAGGGATGAGAAGATCGTCGTTGAGATTAAGCATCGCTATGTCGAGATTGAGAAGTTTACATTTTCGATGGTGGATGCCGACGGAAACGAAGTGGCTTTTGCAGAAAATTTTCCTGTCAGTTTGGCCTATGCGCAGACGATTCATAAAAGTCAGGGGCTGACTTTAGATGAGGCGCATTTGAATTTGAGTCGATTGTGGGAGCCAGGCCAGGCCTATGTGGCGCTTTCGAGGGCAAAAAATCGAGAGGGCCTAAGCTTAGAAGCCTGGGATGAAAAATCGATTCGCGCTGACAGACGAGTCAAAAGATTTTATCAGTCATTTTCAACTCTGAATCCCAACTCTCTGGCAAATTGAACGCAGTGAGAGCGTGTGGATTGCTTTGAGGTAGAGATGCGAGCTTTGGCTTTAATGGCGCGATCCATTTGAGTGCCGATTCGATCGAGCACTTGAAGAATATCTTCTTTGTCGGATCTCACGGCTGCCATCAGCTCTCGAAAGCCAATTCTTAACAGATGAGACGAAATGGCTCCGGGGCCACCCAAATCTTTTCTGAGAGGGTCCCAGAAGAAATCAACGCGAAGGTCTTGGCGCCCGGGAAGATTAAAAGGGGCGAGGGCTTCTTGAGCTGTTAAATGATAGGGCAAAAAATAAAACAGATTGGGTTCCTGCTCAGGAAAGCGAATCCACACCCCAAGACGCGCCAACCTCCAAAAAGCCTCATTTTGTAAAATTAAGAAGAAATAGTGCTGATAAGATTTAGCGCGCATGAGTTGAGTGAATCGGGCGTCTCGATCGGAGAGGGTTTCCCATTGGGGCTCAGTAAGCTTATCTTGAATCCATTTGGCGATTTCGAATTGATAATTGGTGAGAAGCCCGTTTTCACGAAAGACTTTTAAAGTGGCGAGTGGGGGGCGAGGCTTAAAATCTTCTGCCTTGATGGCTGGGCTTAGCAACAGACCGAAGCTCAACAAAAGACATCTAAGAAAGTTGGTTTTAAACATTAAAAGAACAGCCCCTAATTTTTAACTTAACACCCGTTTGACCGTTCCGATTTTTACAATAGTTTTGTTTTCGAGAGCTAGGGCTTTTTATTTGTGCGGGGAAAGTTTTTGGGCTTTTTTCGAATTTTTGTCGATAAATGAGCTTTTAAGCCCCAAAAGTTTAAGCTCGGAGTTTGACAAACTTCGTCGTTCCCTGTGAATTAGCAGCTGATTCTTTGAAATGTGGGGTCGTAGTTCAGTTGGTTAGAACGCCTGCCTGTCACGCAGGAGGTCGAGGGTTCGAGTCCCTTCGGCCCCGCCATTTAATCTTCGCCTTTTTCCCTCATACATCGTCACTTTCCGCTGCTCGGGGATTCATGACCCCATCAAGGTCTATTCACCCACTGCGCTGCTCAAGTTCCTCGTCTGAGGAAAAAATTCTGGATTAAATTGGCGGTGCAATTGAGGGAAAGAGGCGAAGATTAAATCACGAGTTTGCTGGGATTTTCGTCTCGACCTTCTGCGTGACAGGTTCCTGGAACGCACGGACTTGCAAGCGGTGAGAGAGCGTAGCGAACGAATGAGACCTGACTGAATGTCAGGTCGAGAGCGAAGCATGGAGGGTTCGAGTCCCTTCGGCCCCGCCATTTAATCTTCGCCTTTTTCCCTCATACATCGTCAC
>Ga0129342_1000811_pt1 | contig 13844 bp, 8 predicted proteins | sample CPBDNA_5_FD_94426 | JGI IMG/M metagenome (GOLD analysis project Ga0129342, IMG submission 94426) | Freshwater to marine salinity gradient microbial communities from Chesapeake Bay, USA - CPBay_Sum_15_0.2_DNA | ecosystem: Environmental > Aquatic > Marine > Coastal | place: USA: Chesapeake Bay...
AAATTTATTCCAAATAATAAAATTATTGCTGGCCTAAGTAATTTATACATCGCTGATGTACCCACTCCAGTTTTTATTCCCTTTTCCATTTATCCATTAACTCAAAAAAGAAATACAGGATTTATATTTCCAACAATTGGTCAAAACAATAACAGAGGATACTTTGTTCAAAACGGTGGGTATTATTTTGCACCTAGTGACTTTTTTGATATTACACTTCTAGCTGATTACTATACTAATGGAAGTTATGGTTTTAGAGCAGAATCTAAATATAAAGTCAGGTACAGATACAATGGATCATTAAGCTTACGATTTGAAAATTTAATTGATGGTGAAAAAGGATTACCTGGATATTCTAAGAGTAATATTTATAATATTAGATGGTCTCACAGTCAAGATCCTAAATCTAATCCAAATAGTAGATTTTCAGCTTCTGTTAATTTAGGAAGTAGTAATTATTTTCGAGAATCTGTGAATCAATTAAACACACCTAATTTTTTAAATAACACTCTAAATTCTTCTGTTTCCTATTCAAAAACATTTCGTGGATATCCATCTGTTAATCTATCATTAACTGCATCTCATTCTCAAAACACCAGAACACAAACCGTAAACATGAGTCTACCTACTCTTCAAGCTAATATTGAACGAATTTATCCATTTGTTAAAAAAAATGGTCAAAAAAAAGGAATATTTAAAAATATAAATTTACAATATACTCTTAGAGGGGAAAACAGAATACAAACATCTGATTCTCTTTTCTTAAAAAAAGAGATGTTTGATGATGCTAGATATGGCATGCTACAATCTATTCCCTTGAGTACTAATTTTAAATTGTTTAAACACCTAAGTGTAAGTTTAGGAGGAAAATTTGATGAAGTTTGGACTGGAGAAACTATTAAAAAAAATGATTATGATATTGTAAATCAAATTCAAGGAAAAAAAGATACAATAAAGGGTTTTGACAGATTTAATAAATATAATTTTAGTGCAAGTATTGGCACAACTATATATGGTGTTTTTAATTTTAAAGAAGGAAAAAAAATTCAATCTCTTAGACATGTCATGAGACCAACTGTTACTTATGGAATTAACCCAAGTTTTGAAAAATATTATGACGAGTATATAATTGATGCAGATGGAAATACGAGCGAATATACCAGATTTGAGGGTGGGTTTTTCGGAACACCTGGAAACACTTTTTCAAGCTCTGTAGGACTGGGTTTAAGCAATGTTATTGAAGCTAAGATTAGAGAAAAAGACAGTGCAAAAACTGAACCTAAAAAAATTAAAATTTTAAATAATTTAAATTTCTCAGCTAGCTATAACATAGCGGCTGATTCTTTAAATTGGAGTCCAGTTAGAATGACTACTTCAACCTCACTGTTTGAGGACAAATTAGATTTAAACATAGGAGCTACTTTTGATCCTTATTCAATTGATGAGAATGGTAGAAGAATAAATACATTAAATATTAATGACAATGGTGGTCTTTTTAGAATGACCAGCGCTAATATTAATTTAGGTTTTTCATATTCAAGTAAAAACTCAAAAAAGGATAATTCAAAAAGTTTTGATAATTCTAGAAGTGGGGGGAGAAGTGATGATTTATTTGGAAGAGCAAATGATTTTGCAGATAGTTCATTTGAGGAAGAGGATCAGGAAGAGGAAGAAAAAGATGAAACAAAAGAAAATGTAGAATTCTATAAGAATAGAATTCCATGGGACATTAGACTAGCCCATTCAATAACCTATTCAAATAATAAAAAACAAAGAGATGTTTCAAATAATTCTCTAATGATGTCGGCTAATTTTGAATTATCTAAGAAGTGGAAAGTAGGTGGATCCTCAGGTTACGATTTTAAAAACAAAGGAGTAACATATACTCAACTTCGTTTTGAAAGAGATTTGGATAGTTGGAAAATGAATTTTAATTGGGTACCATTTAGCACTAGAGCTTCATGGTATTTTTTCATTGGAATAAAATCTAATCTTTTAAGTGACCTAAAATATGATAAAAGAAGACTGCCTGACAAAAGACTATAAAATAAAGTTTAGTTGAATAATGATTATATTTAAATGATGAGAAAAATAATTAACTCTAAAAATGCTCCAAATGTTATCGGACCTTATAACCAGGCGATAATGTTTGACAACACACTATATCTTTCAGGCCAAATAGCTTTGGATCCATCAACCATGACTATGAAAAATGATTCTATTGAATCTGAAACTAAGCAAGTTTTTAAAAATATACATGAGATTTTAAAAGAAGCTAAATATGATTTTAAAAACGTAGTGAAAGTAACTATTTTTTTATCAAACATGGATTATTTTCAAAAAGTAAATGAATTATATTCAGCTTATTTTGAAAAAGGTAATGAACCTGCAAGAGAAACAGTGGGTGTTTCAACTCTTCCAAAAGGGGCCAAAATAGAAATTTCGGTTATTGCAAAAAAATAAACTAATGAGATTGATGATATGAGACGAGACCCTCAATAGGTCTTCTCAAAACTTTACCGATTTTTAATTTATTTGATTTTAATGCATATTCTAATTCCTCCTTGAGGTAATAGCCAATTGAACCTACAAAATGTAAATCAACCTCCTTATAATTTTTGAATTGCTTAATTTGATTATCTATAAAAAGATTAAATCCTTTATTAATTAAATCTTTTGAATATTCAAGATCTTTATTTTCAACTAGAAACTTAGCAAATTTTGCTAAGTATGTATTTGGATTTGGTTTTTTATAAAGAGAATCTTTTATGACCTCTGCCTGTAAGTTGAACTCAGAACTGAACTTGGATCCTAAATCATTAGAAAGCCTATTGAAATAGTAATCTCTAAGCAATTGTCTTCCAAAATAGTTTCCACTCGCATCATCCATTAATACATATCCAAGTGATATTACTTTTTGATGAAGTTTAACACCATCAAAATAACTACAATTTGAACCTGTTCCTAAAATTGATACTATAGCTTTTTCATTTGGTTTACAACATGCATATGCAGCAGCAAAAGTATCTTCTTTGACATCAAATTTAGAATTAATAAATATTGACTTTAAAACCTTAATTAAAAGCTCTTTAGGAGGCTTAGTTCCACAACCCGCACCATAAAAAAAAATTTTTGATATATTTTTTCTATTTTGGTAAAGTTCATAATTATTAATAATTCGTTCCTCAATTATATATTCGGTCAAAACTTGAGGATTAAGACCAAGAGTAAAAGTCTCGAATAAAATATCACCTTTATCATCAATAGCTATCCAATCTGTTTTTGTGGATCCACTATCTACAATTAGTCTCATTATTAAGATTTAAATACTTGTTAGAATGAATTAATGTGAAGAGCTAAATCAATTAACTTATTTGAGTAACCTGCTTCATTGTCGTACCATGTTACAATTTTAAAAAATGATGAGTTTAATTCAATACCAGCGTTGTAATCAACTATTGATGTTCGAGCATCACCAATAAAATCTTGAGAAACTACTAAATCTTTTGTAAATCCAAGGATTCCTTTCAAATCTTTTTCAGAAGCTTCTTTAAGAGAATGCATAACTTCGTCATAAGATGTATCTTTTTCAAGCTTAACTGTTAAATCAACAACAGAAACATTAGCAGTTGGAACTCTAAAAGCCATTCCAGTGATTTTTCCAGTTAAACTTGGAATTACTTTAGTTACAGCTTTTGCAGCTCCTGTCGAAGCAGGCATAATATTAAGTAAAGAACTTCTTCCTCCTCTAAAATCTTTTTTAGAAGGACCATCTACTGTAAATTGAGTAGCAGTTGTAGCATGAACAGTAGTCATTAATGCTTCTGAAATACCAAATTTTTCATGCAATACCTTTGCAACTGGTGCTAAACAGTTAGTTGTACATGAAGCATTAGAAACAATTAAATCATCAGATTTTGCTTCATTATGATTAACTCCCATTACAAACATAGGAGCATCTGTTGAAGGAGCTGAGATTACTACTTTTTTGGCACCACCATCTATATGTGCTTGAGCTTTTTCTAAAGATGTAAAAACACCTGTACATTCTGCAACAATATCAACATCAATTAAATTCCAATTTATAAGTTTTGGATCTCTTTCAGACGAAATTCTTACTACATTACCATTAACTATTAGATTTCCATTATCTACATGGATATCTGCTTCACAAGTTCCATGAACAGAATCATACTTTAATAAATAAGCTAAATGATCTACATCTAATAAATCATTAATTCCTACAACCTCAACATCAGATCTATTTAAGGCTGAACGAAATACCATTCTTCCTATTCTACCAAAACCGTTAATTCCCAATTTAATTTTTGACATTTTAATATATTTTAATTTCGATGGCAAACCTAAAAAAAAAAACTATAATTGTATATTCAAAAAAAATAAAATTTATTTTGAATGTGAAAATGATAAAAAAAGCTAAAAAAATAAAATTATGATAATCTAAATCAAATATTCATAATTTTTGATATTCTTACTAACTCAGGGTCTATTTTAGTCTTGCCCTTAATAGCTTTTTTTAAGGAGGTAGAAACTATTTTACCATTATCAATTCCAATCATTATACCATAATCACCTTTAATTATAGATTCCACTGCAATAACTCCCATTTTAGTTCCAAGAACTCTGTCAAAACAAGTAGGAGAACCTCCTCTTTGCATGTGTCCAAGAACTGAGACCCTGATTTCATATTTTGGAAAAATTTCTTCAATTTTTCTAGCTAAATCAAATACATTCGTTCCTGTTTTATCTCCTTCAGCTACAACAACAATACTAGATGTTTTATGATTTTTCTTACTAGCCTTTAGTGAATCAACTAAACCTTTTATTCCAATATTTAGTTCTGGAACTAAAATCTCTTGTGCACCAATTGCAATTCCAGAATTCAATGCAATATGACCAGCATCTCTACCCATAACTTCAACAAAGAAAAGTCTATCATGAGAAATAGCTGTATCTCTAATCTTATCAATTGCCTCCATTACTGTGTTTAGAGCAGTATCGTATCCAAGAGTGTGAGTAGTACCATACAAATCATTATCAATAGTTCCTGGAATACCAACAACAGGTATACCAAATTCTTCTTGAAAAATTAATCCTCCAGTAAATGAACCATCTCCACCTATAACTATTAATCCTTCTATTCCATGCTTTTTTACATTTTTAAAAGCAGTTTTTCTCCCCTCTTTTGTTCTAAATTCCTCTGATCTCGCGGAATACAGCATAGTTCCTCCTCTGTTTATTATCCCTCTTACACTTCTTGTTTTTAAAACTTTTATATCATCATTTATTAATCCTTGAAATCCTCTAACTACTCCCAGACATTCTATTTTATTATATGCACACGTTCTCACAACGGCTCTTAGGGCAGTATTCATTCCAGGAGAATCTCCACCTGATGTTAATACACCTATTTTCTTGATTTTCATTTTATACAATTTAATTATAAAATTACAAACTAATTTTTTAAAACTATTTCTATTTATTCTTTAGTTTTCTTTTCGACAGATTTTTTAAATAATGATTTAAAATCATTAAAATCAATTTCATAAGAGATTCCCATGCCTTGAGTATAACCTATGTCATCACCAAAATACTGGTATTCATTCTCTTTATTAAAAAATCTAGCTTTTAAGTTACCCTCTTCATTTAATAAAAATTCTATTTGAACATTACCAATAATTACATTTTCCTCAACTCCTCCTACTGGAACTCCAATCTTTCCATTTATCAAAATTTTATCACTTATTTCTGATTTTAATGTAAGTCCCAATCTGTCTCTATTTAAAAGTGAAGAAGCAGCATTTTTATCTCCCTTTAAATAATTGATTCCAATATTCATTTTATCATCTGAATTTGTGAAAATATTATCTATTAAGCCAGATGCGCTTTGAAATAAGTTGTTAGTAATGGCTTGAGATGATATTGAAGTCAGGGAAACTTCATCAATAAATGTAGCTTGGTAAAGTAGTGATAAAGCTTGTTTTTGTCTTTTCTCTTGATCAACTAAATAATAGTCGAGTTCAGATTTTATTGGACCACTAGTATTTGGAAAATTAATTTTAAATAAAGGAGTTTTCATTTCATTAAAATTTCCTTCTAAATTTATATTAACTGTAGTAGGTATTTTTCTGTTAAAATTAGTGTTCCTAATTAAAACAGCTGGGTTAGCACCACCAGGAATTTCATAGTTAGCATTAATATTAATTTTTCCAAGATATGGGTCACCACTCCAAATTATTTTTGAACCTTTATTCAATTTAAATTCTCTACTTACAAATCCAAGTGATCTGTAAAAATACGAACCTTCCACTAGTTCAAAATCTCCAAACAAATTGAAATTACCCGAAGTATTTATTTTAAAATTCAAATTACCATTTCCATAACCAGTTATTTTGGACTCAGAATCTGAATCAAAAATTACTTCAAGTTTAGCATTAGGATTAAAATTAATGTCTAAGTCAACAAAAAGAGATTTATTATTGATAAAGGTTGTATCCTTATTTGAATTAGGATCAATAAAATTTATAAATTTTAAATCACCAATGTTTTTTGAATCATTTAAAGGAATAACTAAAGAGGTTCCTTCATTTGTAGAACCAGATAATTTAATTAATAAATTATCACCGGGTCCATAAACTATTGTATTTCCATTAAACATTCCCTTCCCAAAATATAATTCATTATTAGAAAGTTTTGTATCAAGAATTAGTAGGTTTTCTGAATTAATATCTAATTCTAAAAACCAATTTTTAAATAGATTATGAGAAATTTTTCCACTCAAAATACCATCAGTTTTAGTTTTTTTATTGAAAATTTTAAAATCATCAATAAAAAAAGATTGATCATCTAAAATAAATGAAGAATTATTTTCAATATTGTACACAACATTTAAATAAGGTATTTTAAAAGAAACATCTTGTGTGTTTATTATTCCTGAAAAAATTGGACTTGAAGAATTCCCCATTATATCAATATTGGAATTAAAATAACCTTGAAAATCGTTTATAACATTTTTTCCAATAGCAGAGAAAGGAGAAATGTCAAAATTATATGTAGATAAATTTAAATTTAAGGGATAAAATTCATCCTCAATTGAAAAACTACCCTTTAATCCTAATTTTTTTTCAGATTTTTTTATTAAACTTAAATCTAATTCTATTTCTTTTGAATCATTAGACGTGTCTAATTCTATTACAGCTTTCCCAATATTAATATTGTTAACAGTTATATTATCAAGCTTCAATGTTGATTTTCCACTATATTTATTATAATTCTTAGATATTGATAAATCTCCATTAGCTAATCCATCAAAAACAACTGAGCTATTTTTATTAATAAAACTTCCTATGTTCACATCATTTAAGCTGATTTTGAAAAGGTAATTATTTTGATTATTAATGAGATCCAATTTAATTTTTTGTTCGTCGTTGACTAAGGAAATATTATTGGCAGTAATAAATGAAAATTTATTATTTAAAATTAAATTAGGTTTAGTATTGTTTTCCAAGGACCAATTTCTTTGATTTATGATTAAATCAACCTCAGTAAAAGTTAAAACTGAATTATTTTTATTATTTATCGTGTGTAAAAAATTTAATTTATTTAAACTGTTTTTGTCAGCTTTATAGTTTGAACTAACATATAAAGTATCATTGCTGAAAATTGTATTTACTTTTAAATTAGTACCCTCAATAAATTTAGAATTAAGTTTTCCAATATCAATTGAACCTACAGTATTACTAAATTTTAAATCTATGTCTTCGGATTTAATTTGATTATAATTTAAATATTTAGATTTCAAATTAAAATTAAATTCTCCATTAGATTTAAAATTTCCAGAAACAAAAGTATTTTCATCAATATCAAGATTGTTATCTAAAAGGTTTAAAAATTTAGGCTTGAGATTAATGTTAAATGAAATTGTATTGAAATTTAAATTAGAGTCTTTATTAAAATTTGAATATTGGGAACCAATGGTGTTTAAAAAAATATTTTTTAGATCAAAAAAATTATATTCACCTATTATTATTCCACTTACTATATCATTAGATGTTATATTAACAAACCTTAGATCATCATTATACCTAAGTTGTGCTTTCAAATCCTCGAAAGAAACTAGTTCTTGATTATTCACATATTTGATATCATTTAATGTTAGATCTCCTATTAAATTTTCAAATTTAGAGCCTCTAAGTTTTACATTAGCCTTTCCACTTAATTTAGCTTTTGAATTTGGGTTAAAAATTTTCAAATCGGCATTCGCTAAGTCTAAATCAAAATCAAAATCAACTAAATCTTCTTCTGAAAAATCAATTAAACCATTAAAAAATAATGATACACCAGAATCTGAAACTACTAAATCACCATCAAAAACCTGATCTTTTACATTTCCTTCCAAATCTATATTTTTTAAATTGTAACTAAAAAGTTCCAAAGATTCTATTCTACCTTTTAATGTAGAATTTAAATATTCTCTGGTAAAACCCTTTCCAACTATTTTAAAATTGAAATTAGAATTCTTTAAATTTTCATTGTTCAAAAAATTTGAAATGTTAATATCAAATCCTGAAATTTCTCCCTCATATGAAGCATTATCAATATTTTTAAAGTCATATATTTTTAAATCTGAAATTATTAACCCATCATTAGTAAAAAATTTAAACTTAGATTCTACCTCACTTGAATTAATTGCCATTACTCCATCAATATTAAACCTTCCAAAAGTTTTCATCGAGGAAGGTAAAATTGTTCCAAAAAAATTAGGCATCGCCTTATCTATTTCCTTAGAGTCAACATTGAAATTCAAAATATTAAACTTTAGAGAATAATCTTGACTAAATAAATCTTTAATTGTTGAGTTAAGCTCAATAATATTATTGCTGTTTGAAATATTTAAAGTATCAACTTTTAAATTATTTGTATATCCATTAAGTGATAAATTTAAATTCCATTCTTCACTATATTTTGTTTTAAAAAAAGGAAAAAAACTACCAATGTCAATTGATGACAATTTAGAATTATCAATTGACAAACTAACTTTAATTTGATCTAAAAAATCTTTAGAGGAAATGTAGGAAGATTTAATTTTACTATAATCAATTTCCAAATTTCCATTAATAACTGACTTGCCAAATTTTAAAACGTAATCTTGCAGCTTGATTATTGAATCCAATTTGAATACTTTTCCATTTAAATCATCCAAAATCAAGTCATTATAACGTAAACCTAAATCGTCAAGATCAAAATTAAATTCTGAATTTTTAAAAAATAAATCTGACAATTTTAAATTTATATCTGAAATACTTATATTTTTTTCTTTTTCTGTATGGTTTATAAATTTTAAATTCGAATTAATAGCTTGTAACTTTGATATTTTTTTTAGCTGATTAAATTCTTTTAATCCTAGATTATTTTCATTTTGTAGTTTGTTTAAAAAAAACTGTAAACTATTGAAATTTTCATTTTCATAATTTATAACTCTAAGGTCTAAACCATCAATAGTTATTGAATTGAGATTTAATTGATTTGAAACTAATTTTCTTAAACTAATTGGACTTATATAAAAGTTTTTTAAAAAAATTAAAGTGTCATTTTTATGATCTTTTACTATGATTTTTTTTAAATCAATGTTCCCATTTAAACTAAAACTTGCTTTATTTATACCAATTTCAGTTCCATATTGATTATTAATTCGTTGAGCTATAAATTTAGCCAGTGAAGTTTGAAATCTTGAAGTATTTAAAAGAATAAATGCAAATAGAATTAGTGTTGAAACTAGTCCAATTAAAACGAATTTATATTTAACAATTAAATTTTTGATATCTATTATATTATATCTTTGTATTAAACAATTATTATGCCCATTTACATTCTTGGAATTGAATCCTCATGTGATGATACTTCAGCATCAGTAATATGTGATGGTAAAGTTTTATCAAACTTGATAGCAAATCAAGAAATACACAAATCCTTTGGTGGTGTAGTCCCAGAACTAGCATCAAGAGCACATCAACAAAATATTATTCCAGTTGTAAAACAAGCACTTACTGTTGCAAATATCGATAAAAATCAGTTAAATGCTATTGCATACACAAGAGGACCTGGACTAATGGGATCTTTACTAATTGGTTCTTCATTTTCAAAATCATTATCCATAGGTTTAAACATTCCTTTGATTGAAGTTAATCATATGCAAGCACATCTTTTAGCACATTTTATTGAAGATTGTGGTGAAAAAGATCCTGAATTTCCATTTATTGGAGTAACTATTTCTGGTGGTCATACACAAATTGTTATGGTTAAAAATTATTTCAATATGGAAATAATTGGAGAAACATTGGATGATGCAATTGGTGAAACATTTGATAAATGTGGAAAAATTATTGGTCTTCCTTATCCTGCTGGTCCTCATATTGATAAATATTCTAAGTTGGGTGATGCAAAAAAATATATTTTTTCAAAACCAAAAGTAGATGGATTGAATTTTAGTTTTAGTGGATTAAAAACTGGATTTTTGAGATTTGTTAAAAATGAGGAAATTAAAGATCTTTTTTTTATAAAAAAAGAACTTAACAATTTGTGTGCTTCTCTTCAAAATACTATAGTTGAAATTCTATTTGAAAAAATTTTAGAGGCAATTGAAAAAACTGGAATAAATAGAGTAGTTTTTGGTGGAGGAGTTTCTTGTAACAGTGGAATTATAAAAAAATTCAAGGAAAATGAAATTAAAAAAAAATATAAATCTTATTTTCCAAAATTTGAATATACAACTGATAATGCTGCAATGATTGCTATTGTTGGTTATTTAAAATATAAAAACAAAGACTTTTCAACTTTAGATAAAAGCGCTAAAGCACGTTACACGTTTTGATATGCAATTATTTTATTTACCAGAATTAGAAAAAAACTCTAAAACAGCTTTTTTTTCAAAAGATGAAAGCAAACATATTTTTAAAGTTTTAAGAAAAAAAACAGGAGATATTCTTTCAATTACAAATGGTAAACACCTTATGTTTGATGGTAAAATAAAGTCTATTTCAAAAACTAGCTGTGAAATTCAAATTTTAAATTGTATTGAAAAAGATAAACTAAATTACTCTCTTCATATTGCTATTTCATCTTTAAAATCATCAGAAAGATTTGAATGGTTTTTAGAAAAGGCAAGTGAAATAGGAATAACTGAGATTAGCCCAATAATTTGTGAAAGAAGTGAAAAAAAACATATAAATGTGCAGCGATTAAATAAAGTTCTTGTTGCAGCAATGAAACAATCTCTAAAGTGTCACCTTCCAGTATTAAATCAATTAATTAGTTTAAAAGAATTTTTGAAAATAAAATCAAATGAAGAATTGTTTATTGCTCACTGTAATGATTCAAAAAAACAACTACTATTAAAGTCAATTAAACCAAAATCTAAAATTACTATTTTAATTGGGCCTGAAGGTGATTTTACAGAGCTCGAAATAGAACATGCATTAAAATCAGGTTTTAAACCAGTTTCTCTAGGAAATTCCAGATTTAGAGCAGAAACGGCGGCAATTGTTGCATCACATATCGTTTCAATTATTAATATGTAATATATTTACCAAATGAATTATAAAGAGATTTCAAAAGGAATCATAAGAGCTGCTTTAATTCTTATTGGATTAAGCTTAAGTATTTATCTATTAAATGAATTAAAAGTTTTGATTTTTTATATAATTATTGCTCTCGTTGTTTCTCTTATTGGAAGACCTTTTGTTATTTTCTTCTCTGAAAAACTAAAACTTAGGAATACAACGAGTTCAATTTTGACAATGGGGATTTTAATTGGTATTCTTGCTGGAATCATTTCGCTCTTTGTTCCCCTTGTTATTGAGCAAGGTAGAAATCTTTCACTTTTAGATGTAAATTCTTTTCAAGAAAATATAACTTTTCTGTATTCTGAGTTTTCATCTTACTTAAATGAATACAACATTAATTTAGATAATACTATTTTTAATATTGATTGGCTTGGAAATATAGATTTTACGTTTCTTCCAGAAATATTAAACTCAATTGGAAAAACTTTGGGAAATCTTACCATTGGTATTTTATCTGTTATGTTTATTTCCTTCTTCTTTTTGAAAGATTCTAAATTATTTGAGAATATTTTAATGATTATCATTCCAAAGAAATCATCAAAAAAAATGAATAAATCTCTTAAAACAATTTCTGAATTATTATCTAGATATTTTGCAGGACTTATTCTCCAAATATTTATTCTTTTTGTCATATATACTATTTTGTTATTAATAATTGGAACACCAAATGCAATCGTAATTGCGTTTTTATGTTCACTTCTAAATATCATTCCATATATAGGACCATTTATCGGAGGAATATTAATGATACTTCTAACAATGTCTAGTCACATTACACAGGATTTTAGTTCAGTAGTATTGACTAAAGCGATTTATGTATCCATTGGTTTTGCTATTGGACAATTAATTGACAACTTTTTTAGTCAACCTTACATATTTTCAAATAGTGTAAAATCTCATCCTCTTGAAATATTTTTAATAATAATTAGTGGAGGTTTATTGTTTGGTGCTGTCGGAATGATAGCGGCTGTTCCTACTTATACTGCTTTTAAAGTCATTGCAAAAGAATTTCTTTCTGAAAATAGAATTATAAAAGAATTAACAAAGAATCTATAATTTTTATTTTAAACCTTGTTGATTTGATTTGTAAAAGTTAAATTTGCTCGCTCTTTTGAACTAAAAGAAAGATTGGAGAGGTGCCAGAGTGGTAATGGAGCAGATTGCTAATCTGTCGACGGGTAACTGTCGCCGGGGTTCGAATCCCCGTCTCTCCGCGAAAACCCTTGTAAGTTGATGATTTACAAGGGTTTTTTTCATCCTTTTTTATTTAATTTTCAAATAATAACTTATAATTTTAAAGGATCTTATTTTTAAAAATTAAATGAAAATAAATTAGTTAAAATTCTGAATAATTACATATATGAGAAAAACAATCCTGTTCTTATTAATATTTTCCTTATCGTTTTCTGTAAATGGACAAACAAGTAATTATAATTTTTCTGAGTCTTTATATGAAAAAAAAATGCAATGGTTTTCAGATGCAAAACTTGGAATTTTTATACACTGGGGAATATATTCTGTCAATGGAATTAGTGAATCTTGGTCTTTTTTTAATGGATATATATCTCATTCTGACTATATGAAACAATTAAAAGGATTTAATGCAAAAAGATATAAACCTGAAGAATGGGTTAAAATTATAAAAGAGAGTGGTGCAAAATACACAGTAATAACTTCCAAACATCACGACGGATTCGCTCTTTGGAATTCTAAATATGGTAATTTAAATTCATTTGAAAGTAGTAAATCAAAAATGGATTTACTAAGTCCATTTGTAACTGAAGCTAAGAAAAATGGTCTAAAAGTTGGGTTATATTATTCTCTTCCAGATTGGTCCTATAAAGATTACACCAACTTTACCAACAATTCAAAACGTTATGATTTGAATGAAAATCCTGAAAGGTGGAAAAGGTTTTTAAAATATAGAAATCGTCAGCTCTTAGAATTAAAATCTCGCTATAATCCTGATCTTTGGTGGTTTGATGGAGATTGGGAGCATAACGCTGATGAATGGAAAAGTAAGGATTTAAAAAACATGTTAATGAAAAATAATCCAAATGTTATTTTTAATTCCAGAATTAACAATTTTGGTGATTATGAAACGCCTGAAATAGGAATTCCAGTTTACAGACCGAATTATAAATTTTGGGAATTATGTATGACAATGAATGATTCTTGGGGATACCAACACAATGATCAAAA
>Ga0129342_1000816_pt1 | contig 13816 bp, 6 predicted proteins | sample CPBDNA_5_FD_94426 | JGI IMG/M metagenome (GOLD analysis project Ga0129342, IMG submission 94426) | Freshwater to marine salinity gradient microbial communities from Chesapeake Bay, USA - CPBay_Sum_15_0.2_DNA | ecosystem: Environmental > Aquatic > Marine > Coastal | place: USA: Chesapeake Bay...
CTGTTTCAGTTTCAACAATATTGTTAGAAAAAATTAAATTAGTTTCACCCGTAAATTTTAGTTTATAAAGTTCTTTATTTTTTTTTTCTAATAAATCCAAATTACAGGAATTGTTTAAAACACTAATAAAAAAAATTAGAATAAATTTTGTACTAATATTGAATTTTATTCTCATTTTTTTAAAATTTAGTACTGATAAAAATCAAGAGTTGAGTTATTTTTTGAAACTAGTAGGAGATGATTTTCTTTATTATTAATAATTTTAATATCTCTAATTTCACCATCAAAAAACAATCCACTGTCGTCCATGTTGTAAACAGTGAAATCAAAATTTCCCATGCCTTTTAGAAATTGTCCATAACTAGCATCATAACTTCCTATCTCTGGCTTTACGTTATATAGATTACCTCCTAAAACTAAATCAATAAAACCATCTCTATCAAAATCAGATGCAGAAATTGCATAAATAGGTGCAAATTGTGATTCCTTTGGTAATGGTTTAATTTTAAATGAAGCATTACCATTATTAACAAGCAAGACACTATTAAGCATAGTTACCTCATGTATTATTGAATTTTTAAGTTCTTCAGTGGTAAAAATATCTTCAATAGTTTGTCCTTTATAATCATTATAATAGACATATTTTTTTTTCAAATGAGGTAATTGCTTAATCAAATCATGACGTAAAACAATAGGATATGATTTATCTTGATTGTAGCTACTAATAATCTGTTCTATCGATCCATTATTGTCAAAATCATTAACGTAACATGAAATAGGCTCTTCTAGACTTGCCTTGAATCTTGAGTTTAAACCATGATTGCCAACTATAAAATCAATATCTCCGTCATTATCTATATCTGAAGAAGCGATTCGATTCCACCACCCAGAAGTATTTTTTAAGCCAACATCTTTAGAAATGTCATTAAAATTTAAATTATCGTTCTCAAAAAGTTTTATTCCCATCCACTCTCCTACGACAATTAAATCATAATCGTCATCATTGTCAAAATCCACCCATTTAGCATCAGTTATCATTCCAAGTCCAATCATTTCTGGTGCCAATTCCAAGGTTACATCTTTAAACTGTCCTTTTCCATTATTTTCAAGGATATATCCATTTTGTGGAACTCCGATTGATCCAGGTTTCAACCTAATCCCAACAAATAAATCCAAATCACCGTCTTTATCAAAATCATTAGGTAAAACAACAGATGTGCTTTCAGGATTAGAAGTAGGAAGAAGTTGTGATGACCTTGTAAATTCACCAAAGCCATCGTTTATATAAAGTCTATCGAAGAGTGCGTAAGAAGAATTTGAAAATTCTACTCCACCACTGGAAACATACAGATCTAGATCACCATCGTTATCAGCATCAAAGAAAACTACATGAGAATCTTCACTTTGCTTATCTTTTTCAAAAAGATCCTCATTCGAGGATTTATACTTGTTTTGGCCAATATTTATAAAAAGTTTACCTGCAGAATTTTTAGCACCCCCTATATAAAAATCAATTAAACCATCATTATTCACATCCCCCATATCCAATTTTGGTCCCTCTGTAGATCTCATATGGAATAATAATCGATCTCTATCAAAGTCTACATAAACATTTTCAGCATGCGAATAATCTAAGTCAATTGTTTCAGAGACATTTTTAAAAATTGATTTGTTATTATTTTTTATTTTTTCTTTAAATTCAATTTTTGGGGCTTCTTTTTCATTGATTACAACTGTCTGATTAACTGAAATATTTGTTAAAACACTTCTTTTTCCATAATACCAATCAACAATTAATGAGTCAATATTAGAAATTCTACCAAGACCAAAATGCATGATATTATCAACAGTAGATTGAAACCCTCTGATTGGGGATTGTTCTAAATAAAAAATTTGCTCATCTGATTTTATTGTTACTTTTGCCCCAACAGCATTAACATTATTCTTTTCTCCTTTTAACTTGACTTTTAGAAAATTATTTTCTTTTAATAATTCTGTAGTTTTGTTTTTATAAATAAACGGTGGCATATTGATATTATTGACAACTAGATCAAGATCGCCATCATTGTCCAAATCTCCGTAAGCAGAACCACTTGAATGACTAGGAGTATCTAAACCCCATAAATTAGCAACATCTTTAAACCCAAGATTTGAGTCACCTGCATAGACATAATTTGATATTCTGTTTACTGGAACAAGTTCAACCAACTTTTTGTAATCAATGCCATTTTCCCTTATAATCATTTTTTTAATTTCCTCGTCAGAAATGAAATTCAAATAATCTTGATTATGAATATCTTGAGCTAATCCATTTGCTACAAATAAGTCTTTATGGCCGTCATTGTCAAAATCTGATATGAGAGCACTCCAACTCCAATCCGTTGCTTCAACTCCAGCTAACCTTCCTACTTCACTAAAAGTCAATTTATTTCCAAAAGAAATTCCATTATTTAAATGAAGTGTATTTCTTGTATTCTGACGATAATATCCATTTTTTAAATTGTATTGATATTTATCCCAATTTTCAAAAGTCATTGTTGTTTTATACCTATCATCACTTTTTGCAAGCATATCAGTGACAAAAATTTCAGGAAGACCATCAGCATTTATATCAGCAACATCAGACCCCATAGATGAAAGACTTGTCGATCTCATTTGATTTTCTAAATCCTCAGAAAATGTTCCATCTCCATTATTCATATAAATATAGTCCCGTTCAAAAAAATCGTTACTTATATATAAATCAAGCCAACCATCTTTATCAAGGTCTGCAACTGAAACTCCTAGACCAAAACCAATTTCGCTTCCAAAAATCCCAGCTTCTTCACTGACTTCAATGAATTTTCCTGAATCATTTCGAAATAATTTATCACCTCCTTTTTCGTCTCTTTTGTCTCTTGATTTTTTTTTAAAATTAAAAGTACTGACTGCCGTAAAAGAATTATTCAATAAGTAAACATCTAAGTCCCCATCTTTGTCATAATCAAAGAAAGCAGCATGAGTTGATATGCCAGAATCTGCTAATCCCATTTCTTCCGCTTTTTCTGAAAATGTACCATCACCATTATTTATAAAAAATTCATTTTGTCTATTGTCTCCGTTTACATCGCCAGAATTACAAACATATATGTCCAACCATCCATCAGAATTAATATCTACCATAGAAACCCCTGTAGACCATGCCTTATTGCCAGTAAGTTTTGCAGTTTCAGTTACATTCTCAAAAACAAAATTACCTTTGTTAATATAGAGACTGTTAGGTAATTGATTAGCTGTTAAATAGATATCTAATAATCCATCATTATTTACATCTCCAAGGCCTACACCTCCTCCGTTATAAAAATTTCGATAAGTATAAATGTTGAATTCATTTGTGTAAGTAATATTATTTTCAAAATCAATTTTAGTTCTTTCAGAACTTAACAATTCAAAAATTGTAGTATTATTTTCACATGAAACAAACTGAAATGAAAGGATAATAGAAAAAAAATAGATACTTTTCTTACATATCATACATAATTATTTAAGTTTAAAAATAATATTTAGTTACAAAAATTTAAATTATTTAATTTAGTTTTTATGGTTTTAGGTTTTCAAATAAAATATTTAATTGATTCATTGGTAATGATGGAATGATAGTTATTTTTCTGTTGGAGTCAATTTTTATATAATTATATTTAACAAAAACATCCTCATTATTTGAAACTTTAATAAACTTATTTCCCTTATAACCTTCTTCAAAAAACAATAATGTTTGATTCAGTAAATTATTTATTGACATTTCCTTTTTGTTTGAATATACATTTTTGAATCTTATAATTGCTTTATATTTATTAATCGGCATAAACTTATTCTGCATAGTTGCAGGGAAAAATTCAAATTGTACTGGATAATTAAAACCTTTATTTATATCCATTGTAACCATTGTTCCAGATCTAGAAGGATAGAATAAACCTTCTCCATTCTTTTTAAATGCATAGTTGAAAAACTCCTCTGAATTCATCCCAAATTTTACTCCAAGTACAATACTGTCATGTCTTTGAGTTTTAACAGATTCCTCTGATAAAAGATTTTCTAGTGATTTATTATTTAATAAAGTTGATTCACATGAACAAAGAGTTAGAAAACCTATAAAATAAATATTAAAAAAACCTATAAACTTTATTTTCATTCAGACATTTATCAATTTAATTTACTAATGGATTATATAATGTAATATTTTAAAACTAATAAAATAAAACCCAAGTAATTAATTACTTGGGTTTTATTACAAAAAAAAATATATGAAACTAATTATATCCTGGATTTTGTTTGAGATTAGGATTTGAATCCAAAGCTCCTTTAGGGATTGGTAATATCCTTCTAGTTTTATCCTTAAGATTAACAGATGGTACTCCCTTTTGATTTCCAATACCTTTTAAAAACCAGTCGTCTTCCCATTTATCAAATCTAATAGTAGTTGCCCTTGAAAAGCCTTCTAAAGCCATTTCTTTTTTAAACTCGTGGTATAAATCATCTTCTGTTAAACTGCTTAAATTATCCAGACCAGCTCTATTTCTGATTTGATTCACAATATTTAATGCTTCAGCACTTCCATTATTTACTCTCCACAATGCCTCAGCTTTAGTTAACATAATACCTCCTAGTCTGTAAATTGGAAAGTCAGAATTTATATAAAAATTATTTTCACCGACTGGCATTTCAAACTTACCCCATCTAGCTCCATTCCTGTAAGGGTATTTTTTATCAATTTCAGTATATTCTGGGGTTATAAAAATATTACACCCACCATCAAGTTGAGATTCAAGGCCAGCTGCTTTGTAGTTATCAAAATCTTCAAAGCATTCTGCAAGCTTGTATTCGTCTGATGGGCTCGCGTAACCAAAACCAGTAGTGTTATTATAAACTGGTCCAGCTTTTGATGTATATTGTTGTCCAACTATAAACATACCTTTTCTTAAATCATTATCTTCAAAGGATTCGTAAAATTCTGTTTGAAAAGTAAAACCACCCCATGGAGCAACATTCCAGTCAAATGTTTTAGGTGAAGATTGATGCAAATGCATTTTAACAATATTACCAATAAACTGAGAATTGTCGTAAGGAACAATCCAAATGTTTTCCACAGAACCCTCATTAGCAGCACGGAAATTAGCAAAATATCCAGATTCTAATGAATATCCCCCTTCATCAATTACTTTGCCTGCAGCTGCTGCAGCTTGTGTCCATTTTTCTACACCCGTAATTCTTTTAGAATTTAAATATAGATCAGCTAAAATTGAATATCCTGTCCATTTATTTACCTTTCCATAATTGGCATTTCCTTTACCTTCACTTAAAAGATCTATAGACTCTAAAAGCTCTTTTTCGATAAAATCAAAGGCCTGCTGAGGAGAAACTTGACTTGGACGTGGATCAGCATTAGAAAATCTAGACTCAATGGGTATATTTCCATATGCAGATAGAAGTTTATAGAAATAAAATGCTCTTAATGCTCTTAATTGAGCAACACCCGCTTCTGATCCATCAGTTTGTGAAAACACTTCAATTAAACGATTACAGGTTGCTACTCCTTGTGTCATACTATTCCACGTGTTAGCTAAAGGCCACAATGTTGATGTCCAGTTGTGTGACATTAGAGCTGGCCAAGTACCACCATCATCCCAACCAGTATTAGACCTAACAGGTACAGTTGAAACATCAGAAATTATAGCAGAGTTATGAAATGCCATATCTGCATAACCAGTTAAAGGTGAGTATGCGGTTGCAGCTGCTGAAGCTAATTGGTCAGGAGTTTGAAAGAAATCTTCAGGTAAAACCTCAGAATAAATTTCAGGCTCAACATCACATGAATGATTAAAGCTAATGGCTAAAACTAAAATTATTTTTGCCAATATGTTATTTGTTATATAATTTTTCATCTTTATTATTTTAAGAATTCATTAAAATTTTATTTTTAAACCTAGAGATATTGTCCTAGTAGGGAGATAATTTGCTGTTCTTCTATCCATACCAGGTGTCAAAATATCTCCATTAAAATCCGAATACCTAACTTCTGGATCACTTCCTGAATAATCTGTAATTGTAAACAAATTATTACCAGAAATATACATTCTTAGAGATTCTATTTTACTATCACTACCTAAATTAAAATTGTAGCCTAATGATGCATTGTCTAATTTTATATAATCACCTTTTTCAACCAAATCGGAATGGTATGCACTAAGTTCACTATCGTCTGGATTAAAAAATTTAGTTATTGCAAAGTTTTGTCTTCCAGATAATAATGGGTGTTCCCAATGAACTCTTGGGACGTTTACAATAGAATGACCAACTGCACCTCTTAATAACATATTTAAATCCCAATTTTTATATTTAAAGTTTTGTGTGAATCCAAAATTAAAATCTGGAAAAGCATTTCCTACAATAACACCATCCCTATCAAGATTTTTTTCTGTTGTAGGCTCTCCAGTCTCTTGATTAATAACAAGAGCTTCGCCTTGTGCATTATACCCAGCAAATATTGCTGCTCGAATATTTCCTAGTTTAGCACCTTCTTCAAGGACAATAACTTTGGTTCCATTATATCCTGGAGGGCCTAAATCTCCGCTGTATGTAACATAATCATCTAAATCCGACAGATTAATTAGTGTTGTTTCATTGGTAGAAAGGTTTAGCCCAATATTCCAACTAAAGTCATTTTTAGAAATAGCAGAATAATTTAGAGAAACTTCATAACCTTTAGTCTCCAATTCGCCTAAGTTTAACAATGTTGAATTGTAAATGTTTGGTGGAGAAGATACAGGTGTATCTCTTAGCAAATCTGATGTAGTTCTATTAAAATAATCTAGACTTCCTGAAAATTTTGAATCTAAGATAACGAAATCAACTCCAAAGTTTAGTTCAGATTTTTCTTCCCACTTTAAGTCAGGATTTGGATTAGATTGAGGGCCAATAGCTGTTTTAAACTCTCCGTTGATAAATCCTAATGACGATTCAGCACCTAATTTTTGTATGTACGCATATCTTTCAACAGGTTCATTTCCTGTTACTCCATATCCTACTCTAACTTTTAATTGATCAACATTATCAAGATTGAATACATTATTAAGGTTTATACCAGCACTTGTAGCCCAAAAATCACCAGATCTAAAATTTGCTCCAAACCTAGATGAATTTTCATTTCTGTAGCTAGCAGAAAAATATAAAAGGTTTTCATAATTTAAATTTAATCGTGCAAAAGCTGAAGCTAATTTTGCTTCTTCTTTAAATGAATTCATTACAGCTTTATTGTTATTTATTCCTAACCCCAACCCTAAATTGTTGTAAGTAACAGAATTTGTAAGAAAATCTGTATTTAAGGAATACATACCTTGGTATGTAAACTCCTGATAAGCATAACCAGCAAGAAGCTCATAATTTATGTCATCCAATTTACCACTGTAAGTTGCCGTAAATTCAGAAAGATTAAACTTTACTTCATTATTTGTTCTTTCTGCTCTACCATTGTCAGTTAAACCAATCCAATATGAATCATTAAAATAATAAGTCCCTTGAAACGTATTATTGTATTGAGTTGAATAATTTGCAGATAATGTTAGGTCAGAAGTAATGTCAAAATCAGCTTTAAAAGTTGCTAAAAATGTGTTTTTTTCAAGATCGTTTCGAGTCTGTTCATTAATTGCTACTGGATTAAAGTTGTTTTCAATTTTATTTTGAAAAAAACTACCATCAGAATTATATAATGGTGCTGTAGGATTGTATAATTGAGCATAACCAAATACCTGATTAAAGCCTAAACTAGCCTCACGAGAAGTAATACTAATATTCCCTTGAAGTTTTAATTTATTATCTAAAAATTTTTGATTAACACTAAGCCTTCCATTAATCTGATCATAAGCTGATGTATTGAGTACTCCTTCAATGTCTCTGTAATTTAAAGATGCTCTATACGAAAGACCATTATCGCCACTTCCGGTAAAAGAAAGGTTATGTACATGGCTAGTTCCTTTTCTAGAAACTAAATCAATCCAATTATTATTAGAACCTAAATTAAGCCCCCCATATGCAATAAATTGGTCATAACTAGCCATTGGGATCATATTTGAAATTTCCTCACTAGATGTATAGACATTATATTCAACTCCAGATTGTGCGATGCCTTTTCCGGATTTAGTTGTTATAATTATAACTCCACTACTGCCTCGAGTTCCATATATTGCTGCTGCTGAAGCATCTTTAAGAACATTAACAGACTCAATGTCCGATGGGTCAACAGAGTTTAGTGAGCCTCCAATTACTCCATCAATAATAACAAGTGGTTGAGCATTTGCTCCAAATGTACTTAGCCCTCTCAATCTAACACTGAAAGGCTCATTTGGGTCACCTCCCACACGAGCAATATTTAGACCAGCCACTTTACCTTGCAATAATTGTTGTGGGTCGTTAATATTACCAACATTAAAGTCCTCAGATTTAATATTAGTAATTGCACTTGTTAATTCTTCCCTTTTTAAAGTACCATAACCAACAACAATAACTTCATCAAGCACATCTAAATCAGCTAACATGGTAACATCTAACACAGAGCTAGCAGCTGATAATTCAACAGTCTGATAACCTATGTAAGAAAAAACTAAGATTGCATCAGAATTTGAAACAGATAATGTATAATTACCATCAAAATCTGCAACTGTTCCATTTGAAGTTCCCTTTTCTAAAATAGATGCTCCAGGTAAGGGGCCTGATTCGTCAGAAACCTTACCTTTAATAATCTGTTGAGAATAGTTAAAAGAACTAAAACTCAACAATACGATAAATAATAAAAAATTAATTTTTTTCATAAGTTTTAATAATTTTGTTTAGTTGTATTTGTTCACTTGTATAATACAATTAATTAAATTTAAAATTAAAACTCTGAGAAACATTGTAAAAAAATACTTATAAGAAGACAAGTGTATACTAAAAGATATTTTTTGTATATAAAAAAAGTATTTACAAACTAAAATTTTTTAAAATTTCAAACAATTTTTAATATAAAAAAATTGATTTATATTTAAAAAAAAACTTTTAAAACAAACTATAATAATGCTAGGAAAATTCATAGAAAATAATATTATTAAACTTGTCATTTTTTCTTGCTTAAATTTTATTTTTTTTCAAAAATTACATACGCAACAAGAAAATGTAATTTCTATAGAAAATCAAAATATTGAATTTTTTTCACTTCTCTTTGATCAAACCAGCTTTTCTGAAAACGATAAAGGATCCTTTTATTTACCAGGAGATTTTAAACAGCTGTCAAGAACCAAAGATGCGTTGATGTTATCATTTGAAAAAACTTTTATTATCAATGAATTAGAAGATGAATACGAAATAGTTTTAGAAAAAGGTATGATGGACCAAGGGATGATTGTAATTAATGATAAATTTATTAATAATACAATAATTAGTGAAGGTGACATTTCAACATATAAGCATATTATTCCTAATAATATTTTAAACAAGGGTAATAATAAAATTAAAATTCTAGCACTAAGTTTCTCGGAAAGTGGTTATATAAAAGGTGATTTTTATATTCAAAGTAACAATCAAAAGATTGATTTAAATGGGAATTGGAACTATACTATACACGATAAAAATCAAAATAACCTAAAAATTCAGCCAACTCAGGTTATTAATATTGAACATATCTATGATTTTAAATTTGAAAAATTCACTTCCCAAAAATTAGATGATGAAGATTGGCCTACTACAAACTTTCCAATAAACATTGAACAGCTATTTAATAATAGTCGGTTAGATGCTGCTATTTGGTTTCGAAAAGAAGTAGAGCTTGATGAACTTCCAGAAAGTGATATGTATTTCAATGCTCCAAAGGGAATTGATGATTATGACAAGCTTTATGTTAATGGCAAATTAGTGGGTGTTACTAATTGCTACAACTGCCCAAGAAATTATAGAATCCCAAAAGAATATTTCCAAAAAAAGAATGTATTCACACTTCTTGTAATAGATAAGGATGGTTTGGGCGGCATAAGAGGAGATGTATATCTTGAGAGTGTTAATAAGAAATTAGATATATCTAGTACTTGGCGCTACAAAAAGGAACTAGACCTCCAAGTGTTAATCACTATAAAGAGTAATAAAGACAATCGTTCATTGTTTGATGAAAATGAGGTTGGCATTTATAATTTAGTAGGTAGTAAGTTAGACTTTGATTCGATTCTCATTGAAGACAATAACAATCTTTTTCCCTATATCTTAAATATTATTACCATTATAATAATTCTTATTATTTATTTTGCTAGAAACCGAAAATTACAAAATATTGATCAAAAGGTCAGTTCAACTATTGACTCAATAAATAATAATGAAAATAAAAAACATTTATTTATTCGTGCAAACAGAGCAAATCATAAAATTGAAATAAAAAACATTCGATTAGTTGAGGGGAAAAAAGATTATGTAAAAATACATATGCTGGACACAAGCTATTTAGTCCGAAATAATTTAAAAACTTTCTTAAAAGAAGTTCCATCATCCAAATTAATTAGAATTAATAAATCTATAGCTGTTAATGTTGATCAAATAATTAAAATTGAAAAAAACATGTTATTCTTAGACTCGAAAACTTATTATGTAATTGGAAAAAAATATTTTCAAGAATTATCTACCCTAGTCAGCTTTAAATAGAATTTAATTTTCTATTATTTTTTAAATCATTGAATATTTTCTTGTACACAAAAAAAGCATTTTTGTATACACAAATTTGCATTCATGTATTTTATAATTATCATTTTTAAAGATTGTATTATTATTTAGTATTAGATAATATTTAAATCTTTAAGCGATTTGTTAAATAGCATTAATTTAAAATTATAATCTTTTTTATTTTCTGTTATTTATTTGTGTATTATCTCAAGTTTTATAATTCTAGTAATTTAATTTCTAAAGGCTTGAAAATCTAAAAGTTTTCAACCAATAGATTAACAAAAAATGTATGCAAGAAAATTTTGAAGATTTTATACAAAAGCTCAAAGATGGTGATGATTGTGCCTGGAAAAATTTAGTTAATTGCTATAGAGATAAATTATTGTTATATGCATACAGTTTATCAAAAGATTACGAATTGTCATTGGATATCGTTCAACAAGTTTTTGTTAAAATTTACATTGTTAGAAAGAGACTGAACCCAAAACTTTCTTTAAAAACATACATTTATAAATCAGTGTATAATGAATTTATAAACAACTTCAATAAAAATAAGAAAATGTGTAGGCTTCAACATAATTATAATTTTAATCAAATTCATATGAACGAAAACGATCCAACAGAAAATCTTAAAATTGAAAAAATTGAGGTAGTCAATACATTAATTGATCAATTGCCTAAAAAAACAAAACAGATATTTCTTATGAGTAAAAAAAGAGGGTTTCGCAATTTCGAAATTTCTGAAATTTTAAAAATTCACCCTAAAACTGTTGAGGGACATATAACAAAAGCTTTCAAATTATTGAGAAGTAAAGCTAATATGAGTGCCTGACTATTAAAATTTATAATCAATTATCCGTTTTCTAATACATATACCTTAATGAATCATTTTCATAACAAAATCAAAAAATTAAATTTTTCAATCTTACTGATTTTAATAGTTAGTATATGTTCAGTTACAGGACAAAATTCTCTTAATCCAGAATGGGAAGACTTATCTGTTTTTAAGATAAATACTACAACGCCCCATTCACACTTTAAATTATTTGGCTATAAAGAAGAGAATAGTTCATCATTAGAATTCTTATTAAATGGATCTTGGAATTTTAAACTTTACGATAACCCTGATTTAGTTGACGATCGTTTCTACGACCCTAGCTATGATGTCTCCTCTTGGGATAAGATTCCTGTTCCTTCCAACTGGCAATTTCACACCAAAGATTTCCCTTTATATACTAATATTGTTTATCCTTATGAATTGAATCCACCCAAAGTTCCTCGAGATTATAACCCTGTAGGCTGTTATGTGAGAAGTTTTGAAATCCCCAAAAATTGGAAAAATAATCAAGTTTTTATTCATTTTGGCAGTGTAAATTCTGCATTTTATTTATGGATTAATGGTTCAAAAGTTGGATATAGTGAAGGGAGTAAAACACCCGCAGAGTTTAATATATCTGACTTTTTAGTTGAGGGAGAAAATCATATTGCTTTACAAGTAATAAGATGGTCAGATGGGACCTATATTGAAGGGCAAGATTTTTGGCGGCTAAGTGGCATTCAAAGAGATGTAAGATTATATTCAAGTCCGTCAAAATATTCACTTAGAGACTTTAGAGTTCAAACAGAATTGGAAAACAATTTCTCAAATGCTAAAGTGTCTATTGAAACTAAACTTAAAAATTTTTATAATCAACAAAGTCAATGTAAAGTTATATATGAATTATTTGATGAAAACACTCTAGTTCAATCTAAAGAAGATACACTAACTATTTTAAAAAATAGTTCATCTTTTTCAAACGTTAATTTTACAATTAAAAATCCAAAATTATGGAGTGCAGAGGAGCCCAACCTTTACAAATTATGGATTAGAGTTTTAGATAAAAATGGTATTGAAAATCAAGCTATTAGTCAAGATGTAGGATTAATTGAAAATAAAATTAGTAACGGTCAATTTTTGGTAAATGGAAAACCTATTTTATTTAAGGGAGTTAATCGTCACGAACATGATGAGTTAACAGGGCAAGTCATTTCAAAAGAAGCAATGCTGGAAGACATCAAAATCATGAAAGCTAATAATATCAATGCTGTAAGAACAGCCCATTATCCAAATGACCCCTATTGGTATGAGTTATGTAATAAATATGGTATTTATGTTGTAAATGAAGCAAACATTGAAACTCATGGGTTTGAGTGGATAAAAAGTAAAACACCAGCTTATAAACCTGAATTTGATGCTATGCATTTCGACAGAATATTACGCATGGTTGAACGTGATAAAAATCAACCCTGTATTGTGAGTTGGTCTATGGGAAATGAAGCTGGTGATGGCCCTGTATTTGTAGAGGCCTACAAATGGCTTAAAGAGTATGACCCAACAAGACCAGTCATGTATGAAAGAACATCGGAGCATCCATTTTATGCATGGGTTAATGACGACATGAGTCTTGAGCCTCACACAGATTATTTGGCATGGGCATATGAAACAATAGAAAAATTAAAAAATAGCTATATTGGAAAGTTTCCAAATCGACCATTTATTTGGAGTGAGTATTCCCATGCGATGGGAAATAGTAACGGAAACTTAGCAGATGATTGGAAATATGTAAGAAGTCATCGGCAATTACAAGGTGGTTTCATTTGGGATTTTGTTGATCAAGGGCTTGCAGCCTATGATGAAGATGGCACAAAATACTGGAAATTTGGAGGTGACTTCTCACCAGAAAATTATCATAATGATGGTAATTTCTGTATGAATGGGATATTAAATGCAGATCGCACCCCTCACCCAGCTTTGCAAGAAGTGAAACATGTGTATCAAAATGCATTAGTAACTTGGGTTTCTAAAGAGAAAAATAATATCTCCATCTTCAATGAAAATTTTTTTATAACAAATGAACACATTACTGCAGAAATAGAGTTGATTGAAGATGGAATGCCCGTAGAGTCCTTTTCCCAAAAATTAGCAGCAAACCCACAAGAAAAAGATGTTATTGTGCTAAAATTCGATCATAATCTTTTACCGGATCGGGACTATTATGTAAATGTGCGTGGTATTAGAAATATAGACTCCCAACTTCTTAAGAAGGGACACATTGAATTTCAA